>Ga0326728_10000255_pt1 | contig 216575 bp, 179 predicted proteins | sample MB3enrmetagenome_FD_207602 | JGI IMG/M metagenome (GOLD analysis project Ga0326728, IMG submission 207602) | Lab enriched peat soil microbial communities from McLean, Ithaca, NY, United States - MB31MN | ecosystem: Environmental > Terrestrial > Soil > Wetlands > Peat | place: USA: New York...
AAGGCCGTTACGAGGGGCCGGCTCCATTGAGGAGAGAGACTGCGGTGAGCCGGGAGGCATCGATCCCGAGGCCAAGAAATCGGCTTTGGGGGAGCGGAACGGCGAAGCACCCAGCGCTTCTTAATGCGGTGTTCGGTGCCGGGCATGCCGGTGGAGAGCAATGCTGGGAATCGGATCACTTGGAACCACTTCTTTTTTGTCCCCTGTTTTTCCCCCCCGCAGTAGAACCCCATGGCAGTTCGGACCGGCGGCCAAAGGCCCGCAGGATCGGCTGTGTTTGCGAGGTAAGGGGCGGGGGCCAGCTTCATTCGCTTTGGCGTAGGCTCACTAAGCGCGGCTCTTAGACTTTGGATACCCGATGACTTCGCAGCAGCCGCACTTGAAATTGGGGTAGCGTAGATAGGTCTGTGCTGCTATACGCTCTCACCATTTCGTTGTCGGCCTTCCTGCTCTTCGAAGTCCAGCCCGTCATCGCCAAGATGATTCTGCCATGGTTTGGCGGCACCTCCGCGGTGTGGACCACCTGCATGCTCTTTTTCCAAGCGGTCTTACTTGCGGGATATCTGTACGCCCACTGGCTGCACGAGAGGGTGCCGTCGCGGAGGCAGGCGTGGCTGCATATCGCGGTGCTGGCGGCGAGTCTGGCGGCGCTGCCCATCGTGCCGAGCGCCGCATGGAAGACGGCCGCGTCCGGAAATCCCTCTCTGCGCATCCTCGCGCTGCTGGCGGTTACGGTGGGGGCGCCGTATTTGCTGCTCTCTTCCACCAGCCCGCTGTTGCAGGCCTGGTACGCGCGCCATCACCGGGGCACACCGTACCGGCTGTTCGCGCTTTCGAACGGCGCATCCATGCTGGCGCTGCTCAGCTATCCGCTGCTGGTGGAACCCAATCTGCCGACACGGATGCAGGCCATGGCCTGGTCGGCCGGCTACCTGGTCTTCGCGGCCCTCTGCGGTCTCACGGCGTGGCGGTCGTCGCGCGACCCCGTTGTCGCGGTTGACTCCACGCCCGGCGCCGGCGACGCAGGCGATCCCCCGGCGTCCACAGACCGTTTCTTATGGCTCATGCTTTCCGCCTGCGCGTCGGTGCTGCTGCTCGCGGTGACTACGCATCTGACGCAGGACATCGCCGCCATCCCGTTCCTCTGGATTCTGCCGCTGAGCGTTTACCTGTTGAGCTTCATTATCTGCTTCGAATCGCCCCGCTTCTACCGGCGCATCGTGTTCCTGCCGCTGGTGGCTCTCGCGCTCGCTTTCATGGCGTACGAACTGTGGCCGGACCGCCAGAATTTGTCTGTTCCGGACCTTCTGCTGCCCGCCCTGCTGTACTTCCAGAACCTGCCCATGCGCCCCTCGATCGTCCTCTTCACAGTGGCGCTGTTCCTCTGCTGCATGGTGTGTCATGGCGAGCTGGTGCGCACCAAGCCGCATCCCCGTTATCTCACACGCTTCTACGTAGCTGTCTCGCTGGGCGGTGTGTGCGGCGGTCTATTCGTGGGGCTGCTGGCGCCCAGCATCTTTCGCGCTTACGACGAATTTCCCATCGGGCTGGCGCTTTGCGGACTGCTGGTGTTTCGCGTGCTCCATCCCGACGCTTGGCGCCTCCCGCGCATCTGGAAATGGCTGGCCACCGGCGCGTTGGCGGCTGCCGTGTGCAGTTACGTCGCCTTCCTGGTAGTGGTGATGCAGGAAATGACCAGTGGATATCGCCTGGCCGAGCGCAATTTTTACGGCCAGCTCAAGGTGCGCCAGGACGGCGACCCGGAAATCGACGAATTTGCCTGCCTGCAGTTGATTCACGGCACCATCAACCATGGCGAGCAGTTCGTCCGCGAGCCGCACCGGCACGAGCCGGTGACGTACTTCTGCCCCGAATCGGGGGTGGGGCGGGCCATGCGGGCGCAGCAGGGCCACCCGCGCCGGATCGGCATGCTGGGGTTGGGCTGCGGCACGCTGGCGGCCTACGGAAGACCCGGCGATACCCTCCGCATCTACGAAATCAACCCTCTCGTGGTCGAACTCGCCAACCGGGAGTTCACGTACTTGCGCGATACGCCGGCGAAAGTGGAGATCGCCATGGGGGACGGCCGCCTGAACCTGGAATCGGAGCCCAGCCAGCAGTTCGACATCCTGGTGATGGACGCCTTCTCGGGCGATTCCGTGCCGGTTCACCTGATTACCCGCGAAGCATTCCGGACTTACTTCCGCCATCTAAAGCCCGGCGGCATCCTGGCGGTGAACATTACCAACAATTACCTGGATCTGGAGCCGGTGATGGAAGGCGCCGCGTCCGCCGTGGATAAAGTGGCCTACTCGTACTTTTTCGAGAGTGAGCCGGAGGATGAAGTGTGCTTCACCTCCTCCTGGGCGCTGATTATGGATCGCCGGACCTGGGACGCGCAGTCAACTCTGCACGAGAATGCCAAGCTTCTGCGCCCGGTGCCCAAATTCCGCGCGTGGACGGACGACTTCTCCAACCTGTTCGGGATTCTACGATGAGCGATCAGGCGGCGTAGGGGGAGACGGTGCTCCGGGCGAACTCGTAGAGCTGCGGAGCGCCCCGCCGCGCGCATTCCTCGCGGCAGCACTCGCGCCGCTGGAGGAAGTCGGTGGTGTGCCCGTCGTCCGGGTCGAGCGTCAGGCCGGCCAGCCACACATAGTCCTCAGTCACGCTTTCCAGAAGTTCTTCGGGAAGCGATTGTAAGTAGTTGCGAAAGGTCTCCAACGGATCGCGTCCCATACGGCAACAAGACGAAGTATGGCCCAAATCGGTTACAGAGGCCACATTGGCTTTGGTTATGGGAAGGAGGCTCAATTCTCGAAAACTTCGCGGACGATACCCTCGATCAGGGCGACTTCGCCGGCGCGCAGTTTCTGGAACGCGCCTTTCCGCCGCTTCTGGGAGAGAGTGCCTTTGTTCAGGCGAATGAATCGCACCAGGTCTTCCGCTATCCTATCGGGCATTTCCACCACGTCCATGATTCGCCGAATGGCTTCATCATGACGCCGGAGATAATCGATCTCGCGCGGCAAGTCTTCGTCGACCGTGCGCCTGACGCACGAATACAGAAACTCGGCTTCTTCCGTGCAATCGTAATAGCGGTACAAATCGGCGGTGTCGTTGAGCACTTCGACGTTGCGCTCGGGCGTGGGCCGCCATTCGATGAAGGGCATCAGCGGGCCGGAATGACCCTGCAAAGTGCTTCGGTACTCGTCGATGCGGTCGAGCATCACCGAGGAGACCGGGAACACCATCCCCGGCGGCGTGAATTTCCGTTCGGCCAGGACGTGGTGAATCAGGCAGCGGTGCATGCGGCCGTTGCCATCCTCGAACGGGTGAATGTAGACGAAGCCGAAGGCGGTCGCCGCGGCCTTGAGCACGGGGTCCAACTCGTCTTCCCGCATACGGTCGTTGGCCTCCAGCAGTCCGGCCGTAAGATCCCCCAAGTCTTCGGGGCGGGCGCCGATGAATTCCGGAAGGGGGTCGGCGTTGTGGTCGCGCTCGCCTAAAAATACGCCATCCTTACGGAGTCCAACCTGGGTAAACCGGGTGTCCCCGATCAAGACGCGCTGCAGCCGAACGATTTCCTCGATCGAGAGCGGATGTTTTCCGGCCTGCAGCACGGCGCGCCCCCAACGTTCCAGCCGGCCGCGAGGTGGACGCTCGCCTTCAATCTCGAAACTGGCGCGGCTGTCCGCCAGCAGCAGGAAGCTGGCGGCGCGCGCCACCAGATGGGCGCCGGTGCGGCCGACGGTTTCCAGGGCCTTGGCGGAAAGGTCCAGGGCGATGAACTCCTGGAGCGCAGGCGTGCGGCGGATGACCGGGCAGAACCGGCCGACGCCGAGGAGATTGTCGCGCACGCGATGGCGCTTCGAAGGCCGCGGCTTCCCGGTAAAGTATGCTGCGGGATCGAGAAGATCGACCGCGGCCGCGTTGGGCGCGTCTTCCAGGTCGAGCGTGCGGCCCGTCAGGGTTTCATAGAAATACCAGGCTCGCCTGGTGGGGACTCCCGTCGGAGCAGCGCGAATGAAGGCTGTCAGTTTGGCCTTTGGCACGGCCTTCAGGACCCGTTTCAGGATCAAAAGATCGATCTCTTCGTGCCGCAGGGCGAAGCTCAGGTGGTCCACAAGGCCGCTGCCCGGCCAGTAGCGCTTGTCAAATACGTTCCAATCCCGCGCCTGCCGGGAGCCGCCGCGGATATGCTGGTCCGAAACGCAGCTCGGTTTGCGGACCGGCGCCGCAATGCCAAGACTGCGAGTGAGTTGCGACCAACCAACCAGCCTGCTGCCGGCGGGAACGGTCCTCTCCTGGAAGACGGACGGAAGCTCCATATGTCGAAAAACCTTCGCGGCGGTCGAAAACCACCCCATTTTTGGGGCTGATGTCGAAAACCATTCTACATGCCGGAGCGTCGAAAATCATTCGCGGCGGTCGAAAAGTGCCTCAAATTTGGCCTCCATGTCGAAAATCGTTCGCGCTTACCGCCCCGAGGAGCCAAAACCTCCGGTTCCACGAGCCGAATCGGCCAATTCCGCCTCCACCCACTCCACCGCCTCGTAGCGCGCCACGATCATCTGGGCGATGCGGTCGCCGGCGCGCACGGTGTACGCTTCGCGGCCCAAATTCAGCAGAATTACGCGCAGTTCGCCGCGATAACCGGGGTCGATGGTGCCCGGCGCATTGGGCATGGCGATGGCGTGCTTCAGCGCGAGCCCGCTGCGCGGCCGCACCTGGGCCTCATACCCCGGCGGGATTTCCACCGTCAGACCGGTGGGCACCATCCGCGGCACACCCGGTTCCAAAGTGGCATCTTCCACCGCGCACAAGTCCATCCCGGCGTCTTCGCGGGACCCGTGGGCGTATGCCGGCAGAATGGCGTCCGGCCTGAGCTTTTGAATTCGCACTTGCACCCCGTTATCATAACCTCTTGACCCCCACCAAACGCGTCATCACGGTCGCACCCATGCCGCCCGAGAAGAGCGCTTACGCGCTGGCCCGCTACAGCCGCTCGCCCGACTCCATCCGCGAGTCCATCGAGTGGGTGCGCACCCACGATTCGCAAAAGTTCCTCGAAAGCTTCTATTTCCAATACGGCCACGCCTCCATCGCCGACCTGGGCCACACCGTAATGTGCTTCGAGGGGATTTCCGAACTGGCCGCCACCGAAATCGAAGAAGAGCCGCTGTGGGATGGCCAGGCGAAATCGTCGCGCTACCAGGATTTTTCGCGGTCCGGCTTTATCGTTCCGCCCGAACTGGCGGACGGCGAGGCCGCGGCCTTCCGGCGTGCTGGCGAAGCTCTGCTCGCGGCTTATACCCAGGTGCAGCAACGGGCCTGCGACTGCCTCTCCGAGCGCTTGCCGCGGCCCGGCGACATGAAGCCCGACGCCTACCGGCGCAACATCGCCGCGCGGGCCTTCGACGTGGCGCGCTACCTGCTGTTCTGGGCCGTTCCCACAAACGTCGGCCAGGTTTGCAGCATTCGGACGCTGGAAAAGCAGATTCGCCGCCTGAAATCCTCCGAATATGGCGAACTGCGCGGGTTGGCCGACGAGATCGCCCAAGCCTGCGCCGCGGAACCGGACTGCCGCTGGGACCTCAGCACCCCTGGCGAAGCCCTCGCCCCGACGCTCGCCCGCCACGCCGATGCCGATATCCACGCCATAGAATCGCGCGGGCAACTGCGGCTCTGGGCGGAGCAAAACCTGCCGCCGGCCTCGGGCGCCGCGACGGAGCGTGTCGACCTGCTGCGGCCCGCCAACGTGCCCGCCGATATTGTGGCCACCCTGTTGTACCCCGTGACGAACCGCCCCTTCCGCGAGTTGTACGAAATGGCCGAGGGGTGGAGCGAACGCCGGCGCGCGGAGGTGATCGACGTGGCGCTCGCGTCGCGCACCCGCCGCGACGAAATCCTGGCCGGCTTCCGAGGCGGCCTGTATGCCTACGACATGGCGATCGACATCGGCGCTTACCGCGATTTGCACCGGCATCGCCGCTGCCAGAAATTCCGCCAGCCATACTCCGGCGAATTGGGATTCGAGACTCCGCCACTGGTAAGCGAATCGGGCGCCTCGGAGGCTTACGAATCGGCCATGCGGCAGGCGTTCGGCACGCTTCGCCGTCTGCCATCGCCGGGAGCGCATTATCTGTTGCCGTTCGGCGCGCGTTCGCGCTTCCTTTTCAAGATGGATTTTGCGGAGGCCGAGTACATCTCGCGGCTGCGCAGCGGGGTGAAGGGCCATTTCAGCTATCGCGAAATCGCCTGGGAGATGAAATGCAAGATGGAGCAACTCGAGCCCGAATTGGGGCGCCTGATTGACGCCACGCCCCCGTGGGTCGAAGACCCCTTGAAGCGGTAGATTGGCTCTTGGCTGGCCTCACTCGGCTCCGGAGCCACAAGAGCCAATAGCTAAGAGCCGGGCTTTTTCGGGGACTGGGCCCCCGAAAAAGATTTCTCGGGCTTCGCCCCTAACTAAGGGCCTAACCGCCAAATGCAGCGCATCCGCCACTTTTGCCCGCAGGGATGCCATATGTCCCCTGGCTCGTTATGGCTCGACTGTCAGATTCACGGGCGGGCTGGCAACGCCGTTCACCGTCACCACCAGCGGTTGAACGCCCGGCGCCGCGCCCAGTGGAATCGTGAAGTTGATTTGCGTTCCCAGGAGCCCGCTGGGGATGCCCATGAATTGAATGGTGGCGGGCATTCCCCCCACCGTCACGGTCACTGGGAACACGGGCTTGGGCAACTGGTTCAGCGGAGTGCTGGCGGGGGGCGTCACATTGGTTCCGAAGAAGGGCGAAACGTCGCCTTCTCCGGTCATAAAGAGCGGAAGGGTGTCGCCGGGCTTCCCCGTCGCAATGGGCACCAACGCACCCGCGGCCGCGTAGATACCGGGAGCCGTGGGTGTGACCGTAAATTCATGGATCGTAACCTGTCCATTGAAATTAACGCCGAGGACGGCTGGCCCGGCGCCAGTCTCGTAGGGGATCTGAATGTTCAACTGCGTCGGGGAAATGTAAAGGAGCGGGGCCGCGACGCCATTCACTGTGACCGCGACGTCCTCCGTCTGAAGCGGCAGAGGAAGGCTGGTGGCGACGACCGGTTCAGGCGCAAGTTGGGATCCGAAAACGGTGGCCATCATTCCCGGGGCCACGGCCAGTTGGTAAGACGCGGCGTTGGTTACGCCATCGATACTCATCGACTGCGAAACGCCTGCCTCCAGCGTCACGGGCACCTCCAGAAACTGCGGAAGGGTGTCGGTTCCCTGGAGAATGAGGGTGGCCCTGTATACTCCGTCCCTGAGGGCGGAAGCGTTGGCCGTCAGGCTCAGCAGGGCCGGCCCGGTGCCGGAAAGCGGACTCACGGTCAACCATGTGGTAGTAGCGTTGGAGGGGAAGACCGAGACGGTCCACGATGCCGCAGTGGACACGGTCAGCGAGCCCGTTGCCGACCCGCCCGCATCCGGCACGCCGACGATTGCGTCGAGCGGCGAAGCTGACAGGGTGGCAGGGCTGGATGCGGGGCCCGTGAACGATGCGTGCAGTGTCGTGCTGACGGGCGACCCATATTGATCCGTGCCGTCGATCTCGTAATCGAGCGTCTGCGGAGGGGTGAGGCCGGTCTGGCAGATGGTCGCCTGCAGGGTGCCGAATGGCGCGAGATGGCTGGTGCCGAAAAGCGGATCGACCTGGGCGCTCAGGTCCGCGGCTCCCGCTTTGAGGCCGGTGAGTTGCACGGGAAAGCCATTCTGCTCCTGCAGGAGCAACTGCTGGGACCATTGGCAGGAGGCTGCGGCCGCGTTCTGCTGCACCACGCCGGACGCGCTGGAGAGGGCCATCGCCGGACCCTGGAGGGGTGACAGGATGGTGACGCTGACCTGCCGCGACCATTGGCGGCCGCTGTCGTCCATGCCGCCCAGGTTCGCCACTATGGTGGCCGGCAACACCGGTTCCGGCGGGCTGATGCCCGATGCAGACAGCCTTCCAAATGCCGGTATCCTGGCGGTGCCGAAGATCGAAGTAATCTCTGCCGACAGGTCGGCGCCATTCTCCGTGAAAGTGGTGAGTGTGGTGGCTACTCCGGCCTCTTCGGTCAGCGTGAGCGTGAGCGGTTGCCCGGCGTGATCCGGATTTGGAGTGACCGAGACAAAGACGGACGAACCCGGAGTCGAGGTCTGGGGATTGACGGTGATGGCGGCGGATGCCATCGAATTGCTGAAGGTGCCGTCTCCGGTGTAGGTGGCGTTAATCGTGTCGGCGCCGACAGGCAACTGCGATCCATCGGCATCGAGGGTGGCGATGGCGGTGGCGCCGGAAGCCGTCAGCGGCGAGCTTCCCAATGTGGCACTGCCACAGGTGAAGTTCACCGTACCGGAGGGCGCGGGACTGCCGGCGGAAACAGCCGCGACAGTGGCCGTCAGGTGCGCGCTATCGCCGAGAGTAATTGACGAGGGGACTGCCAGCTTGGTGACGGTGGCGGCGGCAGGGTTGGTCCAGTGGGTGATCAACTGGTTGGCGTCAATCGACCCCAGTCCGGTTACCGGATCGTATCCCACGCCGGCGCTGAAGCCCAGGAAGCCCGTGGCACAATCCAAACTGCCGGGAGCGCACGGAACAATGTTAGTGCCCGTGGTGATGTCGTGAAAGGCGCTGGGAACAGTCTTAGCGATCTGATAGAGCGCGGGATTGATGTTGCCCAGGCCGGGCTGCGCCTGAACGCCGTTCTGCACGAGGTACTGGTTCAGCAACGCCACCACTCCGGCAAAGGAGGGCGTGGAGGCGGAGGTTCCACCCCCGGTGAAATTGAATCCTCCCCAGTACGTCACGTACGAATTGGAACTTGCGGCCAGGGAGACATCGGGCACGTCGCGAGCGTTGTCGTCGGGCACGCCGGCGCCGGTTTGCCATTCCGGCTTGGCGAACAGCATGCTTGCACCGCCCCCCGTGGCCACCAGTTCATCGGCCGTGGTCTCGTTCCAGCCCGTTTCCGGTATGTATGAGATGGCGGAGTACCCGGTGAGGCTGGAGCTGGACGTGGTCCACAATGCGCTGACGTCTCCGGCGAACTGTGTGCCTCCCACTGCGGTCACTTCCGGGAAACTGGCGGGCTGATTTACCGCCAGACCGCGCTGCGCAGGCGGATTGGAATAGGCGCCAGACGGATCGCATCCCGCGGCCCCGGAGTCGCCCGATGCCGACAGCCAGGTTATCCCTTCCGCATTGGCTTGCTGGGCCGCGGACCTGTCGAACCCGAAAAAACCTGCCGCCTCGCAGTCTGCGTAGCTGGTGGAGATGATCGGCGCGAGATCCCGATCGATGGCCGCCAGCAGGCCGTCGGTTAAATTGGCCGAGTACACATATATGAGGCTGGCATTGGGCGCTACCGCGCCGGCCCATTCCAGATCGAGCAACGCTTCGCCCTCCTCAGCCTGGGGTGTTCCCGGGCTCGGTCCGATGAGGAGCAATTGCGGGTCGGAGGCGGGGAGGTGGAAGCCACCGCGGAAGCTGTCAATGTCGGACAACCGGATTTCGGACGCTCCGACAACCACGAGCTGAATGCCCGTGCCGTCGATGCCGCCGGCATAGAGGGGGTTGACGTCGTAGACGGTGGCGAAATCGGCTGGCGTAAGCGCGTGGGAGCCGGTGGTGATCTGGGTGAGGGAAAACGCCGGGGCCCACTTCCCGAAATCGCCCACAGGCTTCGGGTTGAAGTCGTGTAATCCCTGAATGGCGCCGATCACGCCGTCCAGCGCCTCTGGGATGAAGACCTCCGTCGCGTTGGCGAAGTGCGGCTCGCCGTTCACCTCATAGCGGTGAATTGTGGCGCCGAACGTATGGGCCACCTGCTGCGCGGTGCCGCTGCAAGCGATCCAGTTGCGTGCCTGGGCCAGTTCCTCGATATGGAAGCCTTGCGACGCCAGCCACGCGGCGGTTTTGCCGATGTCGGTTTCGCTCAGGCCGAAGCGGCCGGCGAACTGCGCGGGGGTGAGCCAGCGGTGGTAATCGGGAGACGAAGGGATCTGCTGCCGGTTCAGCAACTCTTCAAGGTCGGCCTGCTGGCCGGGCGTGCGTTTCGCGAGCAAAGTGATGCGGCCGAGCCTGGTGGATGGATCCACCGGTCCGCGGTCGTACTGCCGTCGAGCTTCCGGAGGAACGCTGTTGGGCAGTTTTACCATGTGCAGGCTGTCGATCTGGCTGGCAAGCCGATTCTGTTGCGCTAACAGCGCGGTGAATGGAAGTAGGAAGGCACAGATATGGCGTAGCATTTGGTGGTTCATTTCGACCCTCGAATTCGATCGCGGGTTACTTTGTGCTTCTACAGGAGGAAGTATATGACGGTTCTTGTAGAAGTGCAAGGGGTACATGCTTCAAGGCTCCGTAGAGTAGGGCACAGGCGCGTTGCGCTGTCGCGCGTTTCCTCCGGCAGCGCCGGATTATACAACCCGTGACACCGGAGGGGCCGCCGCCCTGGACGTTGGGTAAGCATTTTCGCGGTTCGAACCGATGTTGAAGAACGAAGACTTGATCTGGTGTCACAGGCCAGAAGCGGCCCCTTCGGGTCCGTGAAGTCAGAATGGCGCGGGTGATTGAATCTGGTGGGCTCGCCAACACCACTAGAACAAAATTCTCGCCGGCGCCATATAACGGGAAGGGCAGCCAATCTTGCCTAATGCCCAGAGGGCGCCCACGGCTTTCCGCCCGCCCGGGCCGTCCACAAGGCCTGGGGCCCTCTGCGCACAGCCAGGATTGGCTACAGGAAGGTGAAGTTATTTCTTGCCGGTCCCTCAGAGCCAAATGCCTCAGTGCCTGGCGAGCGGCGAAGCCGCGTTGTGCGCCACCTACGCCAGCGCTTCCGCCACCTTCTCCCGCAGCGAGGCGGCGGTGAACGGCTTGTGGATGAATATCGTGCCGGGCGTAATCAGACCCTGGCTCGACACGCTGGTTTCGGTGTAACCCGACATCATGAGTATCCGGATGCCGGGGCGCATGGCTTGCACTTCGCGCGCCAACTCCAGGCCCCCCATATGCGGCATGACGATGTCGCTGATCAGCAAATCGATCCCCTCGGATTGCTCGCGCAGGAATTCCAGCGCCTCGCCGGCCGACGCGAAGTCGAACACACGAAAGCCCTGCCGTATCAACATGGCTCGCGTCAGATTGCGCACTTGCTCTTCGTCCTCCACCAGAAGGATGGCGCCGCCGGTGGCCGGCTCCGCCGCTTCCTTGCCCACCGCCAGGAGGGACTTCCCCGATCCGCGGGCAGCGGGGATGTAGATTTTGAAGACGGTGCCCTGGCCGGGCTCGCTGTACACCAGGATTTCGCCGCCGTTCTGCTTGACGATTCCGTAGACGATGGACAGCCCCAGCCCAGTACCCTTACCCAACTCTTTGGTGGTGAAAAACGGCTCGAAGATGCGCGCGCGAGTGGCCGCGTCCATGCCCATTCCGGTATCGCTGACGGTCAGCAGGGCATAGGAGCCAGGCACGGGCGTGACGTGGCTGGCGGCGTACTGCCCGGTCAGCTCTACGTGGGCCGTCTCGATAACCAGCCGTCCTCCGTCCGGCATGGCATCGCGTGAATTTACCGCCAGGTTCATAATCACCTGGTCGATGTGGCCCGGGTCGACCTCTACCGCGGGAAGCGCCGGTGCCAGCCGTATGTCCAGACGGACGTCTTCCCCGATAATCCGCCGCAGCATTTTGTCGATTTTGCGGATGAGATCGTTGAGATCTACGACCTGCGGCAGCGATACCTGGCGGCGGCTGAAAGCCAACAGTTGGTTGGTAAGTCCGGAGGCCCGTTCGGACGCTTCCATCACTTCCGCCACGTACTCGCGACCCGCCGGGTCTGCTTTCAGATGCTCGCGCAGCATTTCGTTGTAGCCCAGAATCACAGTCAGCAGGTTGTTAAAATCGTGCGCCACCCCTCCGGCGAGCCTTCCAATGGCCTCCATCTTCTGGGATTGAATCAACTGCTGTTCCAGGTCTTCGCGGCGGTGCATCTCGCCGCGCAAGTCTTCGAGCGCCTTTTTGTAATCGGCCGTCCGGGCGGCCACCCGCTGCTCCAGTTCTTCATTGATCTTGCGGACCTCGGCTTCGGCTGTACGGCGGACTTCGATTTCCACGGCCAGCGTGGCGTTCACCCGCCTCAACTGCGAAGGGCTGGGCAGAGCGATCAGGGTGGGCATCAGAGGGATCAGCATGAGGAAAGTGCTGACCGAGGCGGCTGCCGTGATGGCCTTCACCACGCCATCCAGCCGGTAGATGGGGTGCCAGACGGTGACGGCGGCGAGCAGATGCGTGGTGCCACAGGCCAGGATGAACGCTCCGAACGCCACGAAGATCCAGTTGAAAGGAATATCGCGGCGCCGGCGCGAGAAATAAAACAGCAGCACCGGGATGGCGTAGTACGCCGCGGCGATCAGCAGGTCCGAGATGACGTGCAGCCACAACACGCCCGGTTCCCATTGAAAGCACATCCCGTGCGGCATGAAAGGTTCGCCGGATAAGATATTCGAAAAAAATTCGACCATTTTTTAGAGCCTGTCATGGATGATACGAATTGCGCGCGTCTATGTCCACGCCCCTCATCGGGGGGATAAGAGCCGCCAAACGGGGGTAAAGAGGCGCGCTACACTGGAAGGAAGAGAGACGATTGCACTCCCACGCCCATAACCACAACCATGATGAATCGACCGGAAGCGTGCTCCGCTGGTCGCTGGTGGTCACCTCCGCGTTCGTAGCGATTGAAATTGTGGCGGGAATCCGGGCCCACTCGCTGGCCTTGATTTCCGACGCGGGTCATAATTTCACCGACGCCCTGGCCCTGGCGCTGGCGTGGCTCGGTTTCTACTTCCAGTCCAAGCCCGCCGATGAGACCAAGACCTTTGGGTATCACCGTGCGGGGGTTCTTTCCGCCTTCGTCAACGCCTTGGCGCTGGTGGCGCTTTCGGCGTGGATTCTGTACGAGAGCGTGCTCCGGCTGCGCCGTCCCCAGACGGTAAATGAGACCGTAATGATCGCGGTGGCGTGCCTGGGCCTCGCGATAAACGGCGGCATCATGCTGGCGCTGAAGCGCGCCAGCCACGGCGACGTCAACATCCGCGGGGCGTTCCTCCACATGCTGGGCGATGCTCTGGGATCGGTCGCCATTATCGCCGGCGCACTGGCCATCCACTACACCGGCTGGCCGCAGGTGGACCCCATCCTGTCCATCCTGATCGGGCTATTGATCGTGTGGACCGCCTGGGATATCATCCGCGAATCGCTGAACATCCTGCTGGAAGGCCTGCCGCGCGGAATCCGCCTGTCCGATGTCACGAGCGCCATGAAAGCCACCGCGGGCGTTCTGGACGTGCACGATCTGCACATTTGGAGCCTTGGTTCGAGCGCCCACGCGCTCAGTTGCCACGTACTGATTGAAGACGTGCCGCCCTCCGCCAGCGACATCATTCTGCGCAGGCTGAACGGCGTGCTCGAGGAGAAATTCCGCATCGCCCACACCACCGTGCAATTCGAGCACGTCAGTTGCGCGATTTCGGAAAACGGCTGCGCCATCCCGGTGAAGCTGGATGACGACGAGCATCACCACCATCATCATTAGAGAAGGCGGGCGTCGACCAAGAGGCAATTATTAGCCGCCGATGAACACGGATAAACGCCGATAGGAAAAGACTCTTGTTGTTATCGGCGTTCATCGGCGGCTAATTCATACTCCGCGTTTTCCCGCCGATGAGTAGAATAGGATAAGAACGGACTCTATATTGCCAGCTAGTGTCACGTCTATCGCCGCGCGGCGGCAGGGCACCTACGTGCTCCTCGAAGCCCATTTGCCGGGGCAACCGGGCCGGAATATCGGAGTGTACCTCGTGGATCCCGCCTCCGGCCGCCTGTGGCTGCGCATGCGCCACACTTACGATGCCCTGGCCCAGCCGGAAGACATCGAAGTATTGGACGCGCTCGAAGAGGACATCCGCTTGCATGCCGCGAAAATGGGCGCCGAGGCCTTTCTGCAGTCGCTCGAAGATTCTCTTTCGAACGTGGTGCGCGTGGGCGAGCGGCAAAGCGTTGAAGTGGACGCGTTTTCCCGCGTGCTCGACAGCCTGTTCGATCGGCACGTCGAGAAAATCGCCGTCGAGCCGTTCCGCACGCATGTTCCGCTGTACAGCCTGCGAGCCGCCGCCGGGAGCCTGGGAGAGGAAATGTCCTCGGCCGAAGAAGACTGGGTGCGCGCCCCGGAAGGCATGCGGCTCGACCCCGGCGTATTCGTGGCGCACGTGGTGGGCCGCTCCATGGAGCCGCGCATCCCCGATGGCAGCCTCAATTTGTTCCGCCTCAACCCCGTGGGCTCGCGGCAGAACAAGATTCTGCTCATCCAGCGCTTCGGCGTCACCGATGAGAGCGCGCGCTACACCGTGAAGAAGTACACCAGCAAGAAGGTCGAGACCTCCGAGGACGAGTGGCATCACGAGCGCATCCGCCTGGAGCCCCTGAACCCCGAATTCGAGGCCTGGGACGTGGAACCGCAGGATTTTGCCGTGGTCGCCGAGTGGCTTCGGGTCCTCGAGTGAAGGCGCTAATTGCCTGGTACCGCCGCGCGCATCGCGATCTTCCCTGGCGGCGCACTCAAGACCCCTACCACATCTGGGTTTCCGAAATCATGCTGCAGCAAACCCGCGCGCAGGCCGTGATCCCCTACTATCGGCGCTTTCTCGACCGTTTCCCCAAGGTGGAGGCTCTCGCGGCGGCCGCGGAACAGGATGTCCTGGCGCTCTGGGCCGGGCTGGGATACTATTCGCGCGCCCGCAATCTGCGCCGCGCCGCGCAACAGGTAGTCGAGGCTGGCGGATTCCCGCGCGACTATGCCGCCATCCGCGCGCTGCCGGGCATCGGCGACTATACCGCGGCCGCCATCGCGAGCATCGCCTTCGGGCTGCCGCACGCGGTAGTCGACGGCAACGTTTTGCGCGTAGTGGCGCGCATGGAAAACGACTCCGCCGATATCGGCGCGGCGCGCACCCGCGAGCGCTTCCGCGCCATCGTCCGCCAGTGGATGGGGCGCAGTCAGCCGGGCGTTTTCAATCAGGCCCTGATGGAATTGGGCGCTACGGTATGCCTGCCGGAAAATCCCTTGTGCCGCGATTGCCCCCTCAAGGGCCGTTGCCGTGCGCTCCAGGCGGGCACGGCGCCGCAACTGCCGGTAAAATTGCGGAAAACCGAGCCGGTGGCCATCGCCGCGGTGCTGCTGGTGGTGCGACGGGGCAGCCGGGTGCTGCTACGCCAAAAAGAGGCCGATGCGCGCGGTATGGCCGGATTCTGGGAGCTGCCCGGGCCCGATCAGCTCTCCGGAGCACGTCCCGGAAAGAGCTGGGGCGAGTTTCGGCACACCATCACGCATCACCATTACACCTTCACGGTCCGGTCGGCCACGGTGCGCGCTCCGGGACCGGAATTCCGCTGGTTCTCGGCCGCCGAGCTAGCCGAAATTCCCCTGAGCACCACCGCCCGCAAGGCTCTGAGACTCGCGCGATTCCTGTAAGAGAGGATTCAGCCGCCGATGAACGCCGATAAACGCCGATAGGATACTATTTTTGGTTTTCATCGGCGTTTATCAGCGTTCATCGACGGCTAACGGAATGCCCCCTGGTTTTAAGACAGCCAATGGTTAGACGCTTCCCTCGGCTATCTCTCGCCAGAGGAGTTTGAACGGTCGCAAAAACCGGGGAGCGAAATGGTCACGCGCGGCCTTGAGTTTTTGAGGAAATCTATTCCGATGTCTGATTTCGAAGTGAGGCTGCGGAGAGGCACTCGGCCTCCCAACCGGAGCTATTGTGCAACGATAGGGATACGTCCGTCGAGCAAATCTCAGCGGACGGGGTGTGTCTAACCTAGGTCGTGTCTCAAAAGGCACCGCAGTCCACTGAATTGTTTTCTTGGCGCCCGCGCTACCATAAATCCTTGGAGCAATTCGCACTCGATTTCGACCTCTTCCCGCAACGCCGCGTCTTCACCGTCAGCGAACTGAACGCCGCCATTCGCACACTGCTCGACCAGGAATTCGGCGATGTCTGGGTTTCTGGAGAAATCTCTGGTTTCAAGCTCGCGTCGAGCGGCCACTATTACTTCACCCTCAAGGAACGCGAATCCACCGTGAAGTGCGTGGCTTGGCGCTCGTCGAACCGTTATTGGAAATTTCGCCCGCAGGATGGAATCGCGGTGCTGGCGCGCGGCCGCATCGACCTCTACGAGCAGCGCGGCGAATACCAGTTGCAGGTGGAATTGCTCGAACCCCAGGGGCTCGGCGCCCTGCAACTGGCCTTCGAGCAGCTCAAGAAGAAACTGGCGGCCGAAGGACTGTTCGCGCAAGAGCGCAAAAGGCCGCTGCCGCGCTTTCCGCGGCGCATCGGCATCGTCACTTCCCCGCGCGGCGCCGCCGTCGCCGACATGGTGCAGATCCTCTCGCGAAGGTTTCCCGGGCTGCACATCCGCATCTTCCCCGCGCAGGTGCAGGGCGAAGGCTCGGTGGAAGAAGTCTGCCGCGCGATCGAGTGGTTCAGCCGCTCCCGCTGGCCCGACCTCATCATCGTGGGCCGCGGCGGCGGTTCGCTCGAAGATCTCTGGACCTTCAACGAGGAAGCCGTAGCCCGCGCCATCGCCGCTTGTTCTGTCCCGGTGGTCTCGGCCGTAGGCCACGAGACCGATGTCACCATCGCCGATTTCGTGGCCGATCTGCGCGCGCCCACGCCCTCGGCCGCGGCCGAAATGGTCATCTGCACCCGTGAGGAACTGCTGGATCGCCTGGCCGGATGCCGATCCAAGGCGGTGCAAGCCATGCGCTACCGTCTGGCCATGCTGGAGCGCCGCCTTCGCAACCAGGGCGTCGACCGCGCGCTCGGCCTGCTCCACCGCCGCGTAGGCCGCGGTCTGCAGCGCGTCGACGAGCAGGAATACCGCCTGCGCGAGCGCGTCCGCCTGGCGATCGACTCGTGCCATCGTGCGCGCCGCTCGCTCGACGGCCGGCTGCGCCGTTTCGACGTCCGCCCCCGCCTTGCCGCCGCCGCCCGCCGCCTGGAAGCTGCCGACACACGCGCCGCGCAGTCCGCGCGGCTCGCCATAGCGCACCATCGCAGCCGCCTCGAGCAGCTTTCCGCCAAGCTATCGCAATTGAGCCCGCTGGCGATTTTGGAGCGCGGGTACGCCATCGTGTCCAACCAGTCCGGCATCCTCAAGGATGCCGCCGCCGCGCCCGAAGGCTCGCGCGTCCACGTGCGGCTGGCTCACGGCGAGCTGGACGCGCGGGTGGAGTAGCACGCGCGCAAGTGTGATAGCATCCGGAACATGCGGCGAATCTATTGGTTGGCGCTGGGACTGGCGTTGTTTTCCGTGGCGGGAAACGCGCAAAACCAGTCGGCTAAAACGTTGGACATGTATGTAGTCGATACCGAAGGCGGCCATGCGGTGCTCTACGTGTCCCCGGCCGGCGAATCGCTCCTGGAAGACACGGGCAATCCCGGCGGGAGAGATACCGGCCGCATCATGGCCGTGATCGAAGCCGCTGGAGTCAAACAGATCGACCATCTGATTCTCACTCACTACCACGTGGATCACGTGGGCGGCCTGGAGGAGTTGGCGAAGCGCATCCCTATTAAACATTTCATCGACCATGGGGCGACGGTGGAACCGCGCGAGCAGGTGCCGGGCTTCCAGAAGATGTACGCCGCGATGTATGCCACCGCCAAACATACCGTGGTGAAGCCCGGCGACAAGATTCCCTTCGCGGGCGTCGAGGCCACCGTGGTCACCGCCGCCGGTGAGGTGATCAAGATTCCGCTGCCGGGCGGCGGCAAGCCCAATCCGGCCTGCGCGGATTTCAAGCCGCGCGACGAATCGCACGTGGACCCCGAAAATCCGCAATCCGTGGGGGTGGTATACACCTTCGGGAAATTCCGCACCATTAACCTGGGAGATTACACCTGGAACGCCGAAGAGAAGCTGATGTGCCCGTCGAATCCCATCGGCAAGGTGGATGTGTACCTCACCAGCCACCACGGGATCGATCAATCGGGTTCGCCGGCGCTGGTGCACGGGTTGCAACCGGAGGTGGCGGTCATGCATAATTCCGCGTACAAGGGCGGAGCCGTGCAGACCATGCAGGTGCTGTACACCTCGCCAGGGCTGGAAGATGTCTGGCAGCTCCACTGGGCTTACGCCGCCGGTCTGGAATTCAATGCGCCAGGGTTGTTTATCGCCAACCTGGAAGATCCCGCGGCGATCGCGGCCTTCCTGACGCGACAGGCAGGCGGGCCGCCGCAAGCAGGCGCCGCGCCGGCCCCCGGCCGCGGCCCAGGCGGCTTTGGCGGCTTTGGCGGTGGACGAGGCGGCCACACCGGCCCGGCGTTCTGGATTAAGGTTTCGGCGCACGCCGACGGGTCGTTCACCGTCACCAACACGCGCAATAATTTCAGCAAGACTTACCACGCGGGCAACTGAACTAATTTCGAGCAGTCCCAATTTTTATTCCGGAGCGCTGGATGGGGGGCTAGCCGTCCGGGCGGTATCGCCGCGCCGTCGCGCGGCAATTCCGGCTGGCCTTTTCGCGATAGCAGACCCGTCAGTATCGCCCGCCGCTCCGGAGCGCCCGGAAACGCCGCCAGTCGAGCGCCGCGGCATCCCCGGACTGTGCTGCCTTCAGCAAAGACCTGGCGGCTTTTCGATAATTTTCGAGATTGAGGCTGACGGCCTCGGGACCGGTTGGGATACGAACTTCTTTCCAAATGCACCCATCGTCCGCATAAACGGGCTGAAAGAAGTTTCGTCGAACTACAGGTGAACGAATGGCGGGAAAATCCCTTTCTGCGGACCGGGAGCGCCCATGCGCGCCTAACGGCATGATACCAAAGCTGGGTATTCAATAATTTGACGCTGTCAATTTCTCGTCACCCCGCTTCGTCTCAAAAGGTCCGCAATGCCGGTATTTGCCTACGGCCATATACGTGCATATGCCGTGCCGGCTCAGTGTTCGCCGGGGTGGTTTTGAATTTCCGGCGCCACGGAAGAGACGCCTATGTCAAAACTCTCAGCACAGGAGCTGGATCTGCAGATTCAGCTTTCGTTGGTCGCCAGGATCAAACAAGCGGCGCACATGTACAAAGCTGCGCCGGCGGAAGCCGGGTCAGCCGCCCTTGAGTCGTACGTCGCCGCGCTCGAATGCCTGGCCGAGCACATCGCCGCCAAGTGCCGGGGGTCGCGGCTAACCCTGAAAACTACGGATCCCGCGCACCGGCTTCGCGCCGCGCGCCACCTGCCCGAGCCGGTGAAGCCGGGAAGCGATTGCCGGGTCATTCCTTTCCCCTCGGCGACTGGTAACCCGCCTCTGACCGCCGCCTGAATTTTCAACCCAGGCTCAGTTCGATTCCGTTCACGCGCGTAGCCACAAGTTCGGTCAGAGCCTGAAATTCGGTCAGTTGGCTGGCGGCTTCCGGAACCATCTCGATTACCCGCGCAAGCTCGTTGCTTTGCATGCCGGGCAACGCGGGAAACTCCATCAGGTCGGCCAGTTGAGAAGCGGCTCCCACCAGGCAGACCAGCTCCTTGTCCCGGCCCACCGCCGCGGCGGGATTTTCGTGCTGCGAGGCGACGGTCTGAAGATCCAGAGGGCAGCCCCACTGCGCCAGGAGCCATCGGCCCGCTTCGGCGTGGTCCATCCCGAAGAGAGCTTTTTCGGTAGCCAGGAGATCTTTTCCTTCGGCGGCGGCTTCCGTCACTGCTTTTTCGTAGTTCGGGAAAGCCCGAAGCAGCGCCAGCCGGCCGATATCGTGAATCAATCCGCCCATATAGCCGCGTTCCGGGCTGGTGCGCAGACACGGCGCCAACCGCTCGCAAATCACGGCGGTCGCCAGATTGTGCCGCCAGCAGGTGCGCGCCAAGCTGCCGCTCTTCGGCCCAGCGAGGCCTCGCATAGCCGTCGTGACGATCAGGGAGTTCACCCGTTCCATCCCCAGGAAGGCCAGCGCCTGCAGAATGTTCTTGATTTCGGAGCGGCATCCCAGCAGCGGCGAATTGGCCAGCCGCAGTACTTCCGCTGTCAGCACCGCATCGGTACGGAGCAAGGTCACCACCCGGGCCAGCGGCTGCGACATATCCGAAACCAGGTTGAGCAGTTGTACCGCCACGGGGCGGAAAGGCGGCACTTCTTTCAGTAGCCGGGCCCGCTGGGCGGCAAGAGGCACATTCGAGGCGGTCATGCGGCGGCCTCCGGTATCGATACCACTGCGATTCTTTGCGCCGTCATTCCCGTAATTAGGGCCATAAGTTCTCCTGGGTGTATCGGTTTCGCGATGTATCCGTCCATGCCCGAGTCCAGACAGCGCTCCCGATCGCCTGCCATCGCGTGCGCCGTCATGGCCACGATGGGAATATGCTTCCCCGTCCGCGCTTCCCGATGGCGGATTTCGGCGGTGGCCTGCAAACCGTCCATCTCGGGCATCTGTATATCCATGAGGATGAGGTCGAAGTCCTGACCCTCCGCCAGATCGAGCACCGCCCATCCATTCGAGGCAAGGGTCACGGCGTGACCCCGCTCTTTGAGAAGCGCCGTAACCAGTTTCTGGCTCACCACATTATCTTCGGCCACCAGAATGGACAGGGGAGTGCATTCCGTCGCGGCTGCCGGCGCGGAGACCCGCCGCGGTAGCGCGGTCTCGCCCAGGGTGAACGGCGCCGTGAAGTGGAACGTGCTGCCGCGCCCTACCTCACTGTCTACCCAGATGCGTCCTCCCATAATGTCCACCAGTCCCGTTGAAATCGCCAGGCCCAAACCGGTGCCGCCGTAGCGGCGCGTGGTGGAGCCGTCCGCCTGCCGGAACGCTTCGAAAATGATCTTCTGTTTTTCCACCGGGATGCCCGGTCCGCTATCGCGCACGCTGAAGTGCGCCACCAAGCCGCAATCCGGGGCCGGTTGCATGCCGACGGCGACGCGCACGGAACCCTCATCGGTGAATTTGATGGCGTTCCCCACCAGGTTCAGCAGCACCTGGCGGATGCGGTTTTCGTCGCCGACCAGGCTGTCTGGAATCTGCGGATCGACGTCCCACGTCAGCTCCAGGCCCTTTTGTTGAGCGGCGGCGAACATCGTCCTGGTGGAGCCTTCCACGCACTCGCGCATGGAGAAGGGCGCCCGGTCGAGTTCCATTCTGCCGGCTTCTATCTTGGACACGTCCAGGATATCGTTCAACAGTTGCATCAGCGCTTCGGCGGAGCGCTCCACGGTATTTAGGTAATCCCGCTGATCTTCCGTCAGGCTGGTATTCAGGGCCAGTTGCGTGAATCCGAGGATGCCATTCATCGGGGTGCGGATTTCGTGGCTCATGTTGGCCAGGAATTCGCCCTTCAACCGGGAAGCTTCCTCGGCCTTGTCGATGGCGAGATGCAGTTCCGTGTTCACGCGGTTGCGCTCGGCTACCTGCTGTTCCAGTTTGCGGCGATCTTCCACGCGCTCCGCGTCGCGCCGGCCGATCTCCTCCAGCATGGTATTCAACGAACCGGCCAGCACGCCTAACTCATCCGTCGAGGTTGCCGGGACGCGCTCCTCGAAGCCCTGCGTTTGGGCGATGTGTTGCGCCACGTTGGCGATCGCCAGGATCGGAGCGGAGACCTGCGACTGCACCACCGCGGCCGTGAAGATGGCCACCGCCAGACCGAGCGCCAGAATCCACGGTGCAATCGACAGGCACGTGTCTTTTACGGCGGCGACCGGTGAAGGCCCGGCCGTTAGCAGGAGGGTGCCCACGCGGACGCCATCGGCAGCGACCGAGAGGCCTATCGTCAGACCGTTCGAATCGCGCCCCCAGCCGCCGCGCGGCTCCGGTGGACATCCGCCCCGGGAGGATCGGTGGAATGCCGCAAAGCAATCGCCCGTGACATCGTAAAGAGCAGCGTCGCGTATGAGGCCATCTGCTCGGAGCGAGGCCAACACCCGGCTGGCAGCGTTCCGGTCGCCCCTGGCAACTGCCGGCGCAGCCTGGCAACTCGCAACGGAGCCGACTGCGGCCACTTCCGCGCTGGTCCGCTGCCAGAACCGATGCACCTCGAATCCGGCGATGCTGGCGGCGGTAAGCGTGGCTGACACCACGCCGCCCACGACTATTAATGCGGTCGTCCTCCAGCGGATAGACAGGTGCTTCATCTCTTCACCGTTGTGCGATCGTTCGGCTGTGCCTCTCGTCCCACCTGCCGAAACAGGTTACAACTGGTCACATCGGCGTCCTTCCCCGTGGATTCGAGCCTTTTTTGGCTCACGCGTGCGAGAAAATCGGACCGCTAGCTACTTTCTGGCGCAAAAATACCTAACCAGCGTGTTTGTTTTCAGTTAGCGCGATGTGGTGGGCGCCCACAAACACTGCCTCGTCGCCCCGGTTCTCGTGGTTCGATCAGGCCAACAGACACGCTACATGAAACTGCCAGTGCCGGATCGCTCGCAGTTTAATCGACGAGAACTTCCCCAGGGATCAATGCCAGTGTGGGGGAAAGAGACTTTTGCGCCAGAAAGTAGCTAGCCCGGAAGGCCTATTAGTTCTCTGTGGGTGTCTTCTCGATGTGGTCCACTACCAGCACTTCCACGGGTCCTTTGTGCTTCTCCAGCTTGAGCCCGAGTTGCTTCACGGCGCTGAACAGGTCGGAAACCGGGGCCTCGGGGGGTGAGTCGCCGGTCGCGTACAGCAGCGCGAAATAGTATTTCCCGGTGAGACCGGTCTGGTCGAAGACGGCCGTGCCCAATAGCCGCTGCAACTCCTCGGTGAACTGCAACATGGTCACGCGGCGGCCGGTGATGGCGCCGACACCCTGCGTCAGTAAGTGTGCCACTACCAAGTCCTCCATTCCGGCCGGATCCGTGTGGTGCACCCATTCGGGGAGGGGTGGCATTTCGCCTTCCTTCGCCTCCTGCATTTTAGGCCCGTTTTTCGCCGGCGTCAGAGCGTAGCCGTCGACATCCTTGGTTACGCGGTGAACCGCCATCTTGAAGCGATCAGCTAGGAGAGCCTGAAACATGAGGCGCAGTTGACTATCGGTAGCTGACGGGTCGGTGGTGGCTTCGACGTCGTAAATGCGGCCGGAGCCCGGGATTTCGGGAGAAATCCGCCACCACTCTATGTGATACGCGTAGCCGATCAGGTAGAGGAGTTGGGTGCTCCAGCGAATGCGTCCGCCGGACCGGCTCAGACGGGTCGAAAGGACATCCTGGTCGGTGCTCACTTTGACCGAGGCGACGTCGAACCGCAGCGGCGCGGCGGTCTGCGCCCCCATTTTCACCGGGTGCGTCAGTCCGATGGCCAGCGGACCGCCGACTGCGGCTACCGCCAACCCCGCCAGCAACAGCTTCTTCGCCGGTTCCAGCCGATGGCCGGCTGCGCCCGACATGATACTGCGGATGCGCCCTTTCAGGTCGGCCCCGGTAATGCCCGAAACACAGGGAACGGGCGGCTGGAGGCACCATTGGCAAACCCGCAGGATGCTTTCGGCGTAGACCGCGGGGTCGCTGCCGAGTTGCAGCACTTCTTCATCGCAGGCGCGCTCGCGCTCCTCCAGCAGGCGGGCGCCCATCCACCAGACCAGCGGATGGAACCAGAAAAGCGCTTCCACCAGCATGTGGACAACGGCCGCGAGATTATCGCGGTGCCGGATGTGACATATCTCGTGCGCCATTACCGCCTGCAATTGGGCCGCGGACAGATGCTCTTCGATGCCCGCTGGCAGCATGAGCACGGGATGCACGACGCCGAAGACGCCAGGCTCGGTCAGCCACACGGACGAGACCACCGGCACCGACAATTGATACCCGCTCCACGGGGCCGACTCACGTAGCCGGAGGGCCGCGCGATGCCAGCGCACGTACCAGCGAATCAGCATGGAGACGCAGCCGCAAAGCCAGACCAGCCACAGGACCGGCGGGCGCCAGCCGGAGCGCACCGGCGCGGCCGGATGGACCACGGCCGAAATTGGCACCGCCGGAGCGGCGTCCGCCATTACGAATCGCATTTGTGGCGGAGGAACGGAGGCGGAATCGCGCCTGGCCACGTGGCTGCCGAGCGCCACGATCAGCGCGAACGGGACCAGGAACTTCACCGACGCGGCCATCCACAGCGCATGGCGGGTGCGCGCCCGGTTGCGGCGCAAAGGGAGCGTGGCCAACCATACCGCGCCGGCGAAGACCGTGGATTCGAGCAGGTGCGCGAGCGGGTTCACGGTTTCCTTGCCCCCCTCCCCGATTCGACAAGGATCTTCTCGGCAGCCCTCAGATCGTCCAAGGTGAGCGAGCCGGATTCCACCAAGTGGGCGATCACGGGTTGGGAACGGCCGCCAAACAGGCGCAGCAGGTCGTCCAGGAACTTTCGCTGTGTGGCCTCGCCGGTCACCGCCGCTTCGAAGATATGGGCGTTGGAAATCTTGCGTACCCTCCGCACGGCCTTCTTGGCTTCCAACCGGTAGACTGTGGTCTGGATGGTGGTGTATGCCGGGCGGCCAGCCTCGGGGAAGCCTTCCTGGATCTCGCGGATCGAGATGGCGCCTCGCTCCCAGAGGATCTGCATGATCTGCAATTCGAGCGGCGAGAATTTGATCGTGGCCATCGATTTCCTACTAAAACTGCTTGTAATCCTACTACAAAAATTTGGGGCTAGCAAGCCCATCTCGTTCGCAGCCGATCGGATATTCTGTAAAAGAGGCACGGAGGGTCGATGTTGCGGTACTTTGCCGTCATCGTTTTCGCTGCCGCCGCCTGCGCCCAATCATGGGAGCTGGGCGCGGATATCGGATATGGTATCTATCACGACGGCACGATCTTTTCGGACGCCGGAACCGCCCAGGCGGGCATTCGCAACCGTTTCGCCGCCGGTATCGTGCTGGGCTACGAATTTTCCAAGTACGTCTCGGCCGAATTCCAATACCTGTACCACGACGGCCATCCGTATCTCGATTTCGCCGGCACGCGGACCGACATCCAGGGGAATTCCGACGCGCTCACCTACAATCTGCTATTCCACTTCAAAACGCGGGAGCACCGTTGGCGGCCATTTCTCGAGGGAGGCGCCGGCGGGAAAGAATACGTGATTGCCGGCCCGGCGCCATATCCCCAACCGATTCCGCAAATCGCCAGTCTCACCACCAACGATGTCTGGAAAGTGGTTTTCAGCGCAGGCGGGGGCATCAAACTGCGAGTGCTGAAACAAATGGAAATGCGCGCGGAGTTTCGCGATTATCTGACCACCTTCCCGCGGCAGGAGATTGTGCCCGCTCCGCACAATACCGCCCGCGGAATCTTCGAGCAGTTCACTCCTTTGTTCGGCGTGGCTTACACGTTCCGATAGCGCGAGGGCGCCAGCCTTCGCGCCTTCACTTAATTAACCCAAGTTCGTCACCAAACCAACCACAAATGACCTAAACCATTGGAAACAGGTTTAGGAGATTGCCGAGTCTACACTACATTCGCGATTGAACTGGAGATGGTCGGGCAGGCTGATGCCGAGTTGCCGCAGCAAGATCTTCTGCTCTGCCGTCGGCTCGGTGATAGCACAGCGTCTTCTGGCGCGGACCGTCCGCTGTGCGTACCGTTTCCACCAGCGACCAATAGGTATGCGCTTTGCCATCCTTGCTCCGGTGGTTGGGACGCAAAAACATTCTGACATGATCGTGTCATGGTCGCCGAGCCTCATCAAGAGGGTAGGTCTACACTACATCGGTATTCCAGAAAACGCCGCTTGAGAAGAAAGGACTTCCCTCCAACAGACGGCTTAAAATAGCTTGAAACTACCGATGTAGTGACGAACTTGGGTTAATTGGAAGCGGCGGATTCTGCGGGGGGACGGTCCCGGCGGGCCTTCCCCCGGTTTTGCGTTACGGGCTCCCGAGAAGGCCGAAACCCGGCGATCAACCACAGGTTTCGCAACTGACGATACCCCAGGTTTTCCGGAATAGCGGCGAAAAACAGGGATGCCATGCGCCGCTCGTCGGGATTGTTGGGTTCCGCCAACTCGCGCAACACCACGGCAGCCATGGAAAGCACGATCCCCAACCCCACGGTGGCGAGCAGTAACAGCAGCACGGTAAAAATATCCACCGAGCCCATCGCCAATCCGGTGGCCGCCAGGAGGTAAGCTATCGTCTCCAACCAGGGGCGCAATGCCCGCGAATAGAAGAGGCCGCGCATCACCTTCCATCCGAACGGCCCGGCGATCGACACCCGGTGGAAGAACGCGCGCGCGATCTCGCGCTGGTCGCGCTTCACCAGTTGGCGCAGTTCGGCGCGCGTGGCCGGCGTTCGGCTATGGCTAACAGGCTCGGGAACGAAAAGGATGCGGTACGGTTTCCCGGAAGCCAGAGCGAGGCCGTGCAAGCGCAGGAAAAGCTCCAGAGGCCCGCCCGTAACGCCCCCCGCCTGCACCACCGAGTCGCGCCGGACCAGCACCGCCGATCCGGGAAAGGGCAAAGTCCTGTTGCGGTCCGCGAAGGCCGCTCCGCGCGTCATCCAGGCGCGCAGCGATTCCAAAGCACCGAATCGCGCCGCCAAACTGGCTCCCGGGGGAGCGGAAACGCCGCCGCAGACGGCAATGGTCTCATCCGCCGCCTCCAGCATCGGCTGGATCAAGCGCAAAAGAATGTCCGGCTGGAACTCGCTCGCCGGGTCGAGCAGGCCGATCACGGGCGAAGTGCAGGTGTTGACCGCGGCGTTCCAGGCATCCGCCGGGCCTCCCCGCTCTTTGTCGATGACCACCACGCGGATCGGGTCGCGCGACTCGTAGACGCCGCGCACGGGGGCAGTGGGCAACTTCTGAGAGACGGCGCGCGCGGAAGGGCACAGATGGAATTCGTTGCTCCAGACGGCCAATTCGCTCTCTGAAGGCCCATCCAGCACGATGACTACTTCGTTGCGGCCGAAGTGAAGCTCCAGGAGCCGGCGCGCGAACCGCACCGCTTCGGCCGAGGCGTCGGGAGGAATCGCAATGGTGGAGACGGGCGGCACCATGGGCGATTTGAGAAGCACCGCGCTATAATTCTGCCGGCCCGCCAACGCTATCCGCCGCAACACGAAACAGCCTTTGACCAGGCTGACAAATTCGGCGATTCCCACTCCGAACAACAAAGCGGCAATCGCCTGCACGGCCAGCGAAACCGCCGCATCCATCAGACCCCCGCCTTTCGCCGTCCGCGATCCAGAGCCGCCGCGGCGATGAGTGCCGCACTGTCGGCGCCGCCGGCGATTTGTTGCAGAGTTTGCCAACCTTTGGGGGGCATTTCGGCCAGCGCCGAGGCCGCGATGGCGGCCAATTCCGAGGTGCCCGTGCGAAGACACCGGGCCAGCGCGGGCAGCGCCTCCTGCAGCCTCAGCCGGCCCGCGGTAAGGGCCGCCAGGGTGTTCTCTTCATCATCTCCCTCCCGCAAGAAACGCAGCAGGGCGGAGCGGTTTTCCGCCGTCAGCGGAACCAGCTTCGCCAGGCGCAACGCTTCCAGGCGGACGTCGCGGTTATTGGACTCCAGCAGCTTGTGCAAATCAGGCAAAGGAAGTGCCCGTTCCCACGCGATCAGAATCTGCAAGGCCGCCAGTGTTTGCCGGGTATTGTCCCCAGCCAGCACTTGGGGGATGGCCCGCTCACACAATTCCGTGGCGTGGCGGCGCAGATCCTCGGCCAGCAGGATGCGGATCAACAGGCTCTGCGATACCGCCAGGCGGAAAACCTGGCCCAATTCGTCGATGGTTCCGGATTGCACCAGGGCGCGGGCGGCGGGTAGCCGGACCTCGGGATCGGCGTCTTTCAGGGCTTGCAGCAACAGGTCGCCGGCCACCCGGCGGCAGGGCTCGTAGGCGCACACAAAAGAGAGCCGGGTATAGGCCTTGCGGCGCTCCAATTGGTCCTTGGAACCGGCGTCGTGACACCAGTCGTGCACCAAGGACAATTCCAGTGCCAGATCGCACAGCCGGTCGCGCGCGCTGCCCCCGACGGTGCCGTGAAATTCGAGCAGGGAGTCGACTAATTCCGCCCGGTTGGACCGGGCGAACTCGCGGATGCGCGTCTGGTCGTTGCTGCCGGAGAGATAATCCACCAGAGCGTCGCGAATTTGTGGCGTATGGGTTTTCGCACCCACCCCGCGCCGGCGGCGGGCGGACGCCCGCTTCCACATCACCGCAAACATGGCGACGAGAAACAGGGCATAGGCGCCCAGCAGGCACCCCGCTATTGAAAGTTCGATGCGGATCATCGCCAGAGCAACCGCTTCATGCGCGCCACCAGCTCCATGGGGCTGAACGGCTTGACCACATAGTCGTCGGCTCCCAAAGTGAAGCCTCGAATCACGTCGCTTTCCTGCTGGCGGGCGGTGAGCAGCAGGACGCGGACCGGAATCTCCTCGGAACGCACTGCCGACAGCACTTCGTAGCCATCGATACCCGGCATGTTGACGTCCAAAACGGCGGCGTGCGGCCGATATCGCCGAATGGTTTCCAGGGCGCTGGGACCATCGACGGCGGTGTAGCACTCCATGCCGAAATTGGCCAGCGCCGTGCGCACCAGGGCCAGCACCGTGGGATCGTCGTCGGCGACGACCACGCGGGTGCGTTCGGCGGCCGACATTCCGGTGGGAGGTTTCTGCGGAACGCCTACGCGCTGTTGGGAGAGCGCCAGACTCAAGCGGACCAGGGCTTCCTCCGGCTGCCAGGAATCCATCAGGAATTCACAGGCCAGCGCCTGCACGCTCTGGTCGAGCGAGAGCAGGTGATCGCGGCTGCCCACGAAAACCAGCGGCAACAGGTAAGCGGTGCCAGCCTCCAGCCACGGGGTCTGGCCCATTTCGGGACGGACGTTCACCACCGCCAGATGACATTCCAGGACGGCTTTCGAATTGGGCGGCTCGGTGCATTCAAAGAACACCGGCACGGAGTTTGTCCGCTCCAGGGCCACGCACATCCGTTGCGCGTCGCTGGCGGGCAGACCCACCAGCGCCACCCGCTTGCCGGAAAGGGCATGCACGATGCTCTCCGAAAGGGGAGCGTCGCGGGCTTCGCGCGGGCTATTGAACGCCAGAGCCAGGTTGGTGAGGGAATCGCGAAGCTGGTCGTTCTCGAGCGGCCGCACCAGCAGCACGGCTTCCACCTCGCGCGCCAGCCGGCTGATGGCCGAATACCCCAGCAGGCCGCCGGTGCCGATCCAGTTGTGCACTTTCTTGGCGGCTTCGTTGGCGTTGAACTGGCCATCCAGATCGAGCAGCATCTGCCGCGCGGCTTCCTGGCCTTCGGTGAGGAACCGGCGCCGCAGCGCCATCATCTCCGCGGCGGGCAGCGAAGCGGCATCGGCGGGGGCGGCGGGCTGCGCGGCCGGGGAGGCGCCCTGCGCCTCCGCCCGCCGGTTCAGGTGCTCCCGAATGCGCGCCCCCAGGGAGCGGGTGTCGATGGGCTTGGTAATGTAGCCGTCACAGCCCGCCTCCACGGCTTTCTGTTCGTCCCCCTTCATGGCGAAGGCCGTGAGCGCCACCACCGTGATGTCGCGGGTCTCGTCGTTTTGCTTGATACGCCGGGTGAGCTCCAGGCCATCGATGCCCGGCAACTGGATGTCTGCCAGGATCAATTGCGGGTGATAGCTGCGGAGCAGTTCCAGCGCTTCTTCGGCGCTGGCCGCGGTCATCACCTTGTAGCCTTCATTCACCAACAGAATGCGGGTAAGCTTCAGGTTTACCGGCGTATCGTCCACTATCAGAATTGGTTCGCCTGGCATCGCAATTGTATTTTAGCCTAAGCTGCAAATTTTCATAGTCCTGGACTGCATATCCCATAACTATCGTGCAACCCCATCGGATATGGGAACGCTAACCAAAGGGAGCACCGCGGCGAAAACGCTGCCGCTGCCCTTGACGCTTCGTACGGAAACCGATCCTCCCTGCGCCTCCACGATGTGGCGCGTGAGAGCCAACCCCAGGCCGGTTCCCTGCTCGGCCTTCCGGCTGTTCGGAAGCTGCTGAAATTCCTGGAACAACTTGGCAATCTCGTCGGCGGACATACCCACCCCGGTGTCCTCCACTTCCAAGCGGAACGAGGAGTCCTCCTCGCGCCGAATGCGCACTTCCACGCGCCCGCTTTCGGGCGTGAACTTCACAGCGTTGGAGAGGTAGTTGTAGAGCACTTGCTTGAAGCGCGCGGGATCCACCACCGCCACCAGGTCCGATGGCACGTTGATGCCCAGCTTGAGGCGCTTCTTTTCGGCCAGGGGCCGCACCACGTCGCGCACTTCGTAGACCAGTGCGTCGATGCGGGTGGATTCAGGGTGGAACTCCATTTTTCCGGCTTCCACCTTGGACAGGTCGAGGATGTCGTTAATGAGCTGCAACAGGTGGCGCGCGCTGGTGAGGATGTCGCTCAATACGTCTTTGTGGTCGTCGCTGACCGGCCCCAGCTTGGCATCGTACATCAGTTCGGAAAAACCAATGATGCCGTTCAGCGGTGTGCGCAGTTCGTGCGAGACGCCGGCCAGGAAGCGGCTCTTGGCTTCGGTGGCCAGGCGCGCGGCTTCGAGAGCGCGCGCCAATTGCTCGTTCTTATTGCGCAATTCCATGGCGTACTGCGACACCTTGCGGGCGGCCACGGCGGCCAGGTTCCGCTCGGTTACGTCCAGCAGGGAGCAAACCACGCCTGTGACTTCGTCGCGATCGCCGCGAATGAGATTTTCGCGGATCTCGACGGTAATCCGCGATCCGTCATCCAACATGTAATCGCATTCGAAGGCCCCGGCTTCGGTACCGGTGGCAATTCGTTCGATCATCGCCTGGCGGAAATTCTCCTGCTGATCGGGCGCCACGAACTCCCACGCCTTGCGGCCCAATATCTGGTCCGGCGGGCACTTCAGCAGATTGCAGACCGCCTGGTTGAAACGCCGGATCATGCCATCGCGATCGGTTTCCTCGAAGGCGATGGGCGCGCGGTCGAACAGGTCGCGGTATCTTTGTTCGTTGTCCTTCACCTCGCGCTCGCGCTTGCGCAACAGATAGGCTGCGTCTTCCAACTGTTGGGCCAAAGCGGAAATCTCGTCGCTGCCGCCCCGGAAAGGATCGAGTTGCAACCCGTGCGCCAGCCGGCGGGCATTCTCCGCCACCGCGGCGATCCGCTTGGAGATCCGTCCGGCCACCACCAGGTTCATGAAAAGCGCGCCCAGCGGCCCCAGAATGCCGCAGGCTATCAAAGTGCGGAACAAGCGGCGCCGCGCCGCTTCGCGCTGGCCGAGGGCATCGGCAAACTTGCGCTCCTGCCCATCGCCGAGGGCTGCGGCGTCCGATAGCGCCGCGGTCATGGCGGCCTTGGCGCGATTGAGGCGCGGCGCCGCCGTGGCGGAATCCAGTGCGCCTTGTCGCACCCCATTCAGGTTCGACAGCTCCTGGTCCGCCTGGCGCCGGATCTGTGCCAGCGCTCCTTCGTCCGCCGTGCCGGCGACCAGCGGCGCAAGGCGGCTCAGAGACTGGTTCACAGCGTCGCGAGACTGATCGAACACGCCGGCGAACTGCCGCTCGCCGGTCGCCGCGTATGCGCCGGCGGCAGCTTGTGCGCCGCTCAGGGCAATACGAAGCTGCGATAACGTGGCGCGGGCCTCGTAAAACCGGATGACCCGCCGATCCACCGAAGCGACATCGCCTTCCACCCGGTAGACGGCAAACTGCGCGACCACGAGCGCGGCGAGGGGTATGGTCAGCACCACTACGCCCTTGGAACGCAGCGACAGCCGCGTCCACCGCGCCGGCATCTTCTTCTTCGTCCCGCTCCTATCGGGTGTCATCGTGAAGTTTCATTTTAAGGCTGTCGTGATCCAAATCGGCAAGGAAATGAACCCGCCGGAACCAGATGCCGGCACACGATTATTACAGATTAGCCGTCTACAGTCACGAATGGCGGGCTGAAGCCAGGCTGAAGTCCGCTCCACCAGGACTCATCATGTGTGCCAGTGGCGGGGCGGGCTTCAGAGGAACTTGCAAAGATAGCCGAGCTGCGCGACGACCACGATCGGCAGAAGTACGGTTGCCACGTTTGCTTGTACTTGCAGAATTCGTTCGCTCGGTTTTGCGTATCTGGCGGGCATTTCTGCGCAAATCGAGTAATATTGCAAGTTCCTCTTCAGCCCGGCTTCAGCCATGCTTCAGCCTTGGCTTCAGCCCCCATGGCCGATTACCAATCGGCCGCAGGATGCCATCCCGCTCAATACCGGTCCGCGCCGTCTCAATGTGCTATCACTAGAACTGAATGGACCGCATCGGGCGATACAAAATCGTTAGGGAACTCGGGCGGGGGGCTATGGGTGTGGTGTATCACGCCATCGACCCGAACATCGGCCGGCCGGTGGCCATTAAGACCATAAATCTCGGCGCTGTCCTAAAGCCCGACGAACAGGAGCGGATGCGCGAGCGGCTTTTCCGCGAGGCCCGCTCGGCCGGCATCCTGTCGCATCCCGGTATCGTCACCATCTACGATGTGGAGCAACAGGGCGATCTGGCTTACATCGCCATGGAGTATGTCGATGGGCCGACCCTTGACCAGTTACTCTCCCAGCCCCAGGTGATGCCGCCGGAACGCATGTTCAGCATTCTGGCCCAGACCGCGGTGGCGCTGGACTACGCCCACGGCAAGGGAATCGTGCACCGCGACGTCAAACCGGCGAACATCATGATCGCCGCCAATGGAACCGCGAAAATCACCGATTTCGGCATCGCCAAGATCACGGCCTCGGAGCAGTTCACCATGACCGGATCCATCGTCGGCACGCCGCATTACATGTCGCCGGAGCAGGTGCAAGGGCAGGCGGTGGACGGGCGCTCCGACCAGTTCTCGCTGGCGGTCATCGCTTTCGAGATGCTCACCGGCGAAAAGCCTTACACCGGCGAGCATCTGACCACGGTGGTCTACAAGATCGTGGCCGAAGAGCCGCCGCCGCCTCACCGCATCAATGCCAGCCTGGGCACCGGCATTGAAAGCGTCCTGCGAAAGGGCCTGTCCAAGAAGCCGGATGCCCGCTACGCTTCCTGCACGGAGTTCATCGATGCCCTGGAACAAGCCTGTGCCGCCAACAAGGGTTGGCAAAGCCTGCCCCGCGGCGGCAGTCTCAACGCACCCACGGTGACGGACAAGCAATTCGCGCGGGCTGCGCTGCCGCCCAGCCGCCGGCCCCGCCGGGCCGAGCTCACCGCCAGCGGGACCACGGAGCGCACCCCCAGGCGCAGCGGCTTTCTTCCGTTTCTCGCGGCTATTCTGATGGCTGCCGCATTATTGGCCGTGGTGGCGTGGGAGGTGAAACCGACCTGGCTTCTCAACAGCATCGGTTCGGCGGAAAAGCCGCCCGCGCCAGCGGAATCGCCCACCCCGCCGACGCCCGTGCCCACTCCAACCCCAACCCCTCCGCGGGCGTCCACCCCGGCCGCGGTAGAACCTCCCGCCGAAAGCAAGCCGAGCCCCATGCCGCCGGTGACCGATTCCAATCCGCCGGCAGCCGCCGACGAAAAGCCGGCCCAGCCGGACGCCGCGGCAACGCCGCCGGCCAAGAGCGCGCCGCGCGCAGAAACTCCGGCACGCCACCCCGCTGTTCCCCGCTCGATTGCCGGGCCGCAGGAGATCACGGTGGTCAGCAGTCCCAAGGGCGCTGTCGCCACATTAGATGGCCAGACCGACACGGCCTGTGCGACTCCCTGCACGCTGGAGGCAGCGCCGGGCCGCCACTCCCTGGAACTCGTCAAATCGGGATACGGCGTGGAGCGCCGCGATGTAGACGTGGGTTCGAGCGCGGTGGAGCTTCCCGCGGTGGTGATGCGCGCGGTGCAGGGAACCTTGATGCTCTCGAGCGATCCCGCCGGCGCCGCGGTGCTGGTAAACGGCAAGCGCCAGCCGGAAGCCACCCCCACCCAGATTCAACTGGCTCCCGGATCTTATTCCGTCACGGTGGAATGGAAGGACGGCAAACAGGCCACTCGCTCGGTGCAGATCAAGGAAGGCATTAACTTCGAGAAATTCATGTTGGGGAAGTGAAGTGTAACCGCGCTCCAGCTCTGGATAATGCCCGCCGGTGCAACTTCGATGCCTCCCAGCCCGCTGGAATGGCACTGGTTGGAACTGGTATAGGGTATTGCAATCGGGTGTCCCACTGTTGTAAGCTTTCCAATCTGAGTTAATTAATTAATTCAAATCGGCTGAGAGGAGTTCTTTTTGAAAACAGTCGATCTGGTAACCGCCGCAGGGCACATCAAACAAGTGTGCGAGGAGAATCTGGCAATTGGGGAACGTTTGCCATTCTTCTTCCTGGTAGGATCCGGCCTTTCCTATCCGCCAGTGCCACTGGCATCCAAAATCGAAGAGCACTGCAAAGCTGTATCCGGCGACCGGCAGCGTCTGGCGGAGCCTACCGGCAAAAGGATCATCGACACTTACTCTCACTGGTTCGATCAAGCCTATCCCCACCCGATCGAGCGCCAACGGTATCTGCGCAGCCTGATTGAGGGGAGATTCATCTCGCATGCGAACTTCAGGCTCGCTCACCTGTTGTTGGAAAGGCGTCTCGCAAATCTCGTGGTGACGACGAATTTCGACGACTTTCTATCCCGGGCGCTCAATCTTTTCGGGAAACCCCATATCGTATGCGATCATCCCCGAACAGTGGAGCGGATCAATGCCGAGTCGGACGACATTCAAGTCGTACACGTCCACGGCACCTACTGGTTTTATGATTGTTGTAACTTAACGGGCGAGATTGAGGAGCGTTCGCGAGCGTCGGACGAGAATTCGCTTACTATGGTGTCCCTCCTGGATACGGTGCTGGCCCGCCGCTCGCCGCTGGTGGTGGGGTACGGGGGCTGGGAGGGCGATGTAGTAATGTCCGCGCTGAAGCGGCGGCTGCAGAATCGCCTGCCTTATAACCTCTATTGGTTCTGCTATCGAGAGAGTGAGCTGACGTCCCTGCCGGCTTTTCTGAGAGAGCACCCGAATGTGTATTTCGTGGTGCCCCGACGGGTGGCTATCCCCGAGCCGGGTCTTGCGGCGCCTCACGCGAATGGGCACTCTCACACCAGCGAACCGGACGCGGCGGCTGAGTCCCCGAATTACGCGGATATTGAGCCAGTGCTCCCTGCGCAAAGCGTACTTGACGAATTGATCCGCGTCCTCAACTTGCCGGCCCCGGAACTGACTCAAGATCCACTGGCCTATTTTGCGGAGTATCTGAAGCGATCGCTTCCACAGCATGACGGCTTCTCGGCGGAAAGCGATATTTACTCCCTGGCGAGCGTAGTCGAGCGGATTGAAGCCGCGCGCCGGCACGGCCCCATGAAGGGGAAGGAATCGCGAATGGAACAGCTTCGCGACAAACTACGGCGGTCACAATATAGGGACGCCATCCGGTTGGGCGCGGAACTGGCCAAGGAAAAGCTTGCGGCACGCGAGACCCGGGACCTGCTGCGGACTATGTTGACGGCAGCATGGCGGCTGGACGACAGCTCCGCCGACGAGATCGAAGGCTATGACTTGGTGATCCGCCTGGGTGATTCGATACAACAGCCGGATGCTTACGTTCGCGAGCGAGTGGCTATGGCAATTGTGAACAAGGGTCTGGCGTTTGCCGGCTCCAACCGGCATAAAGAGGCCGTCAGCACGTTTGAAGAGGCCTGCAGGCGGTTCGGCAAAGATCGCGAGCAGTTTTTCCGCCAGCAGGTGGCCGAGGCGATGTTTAACAAAGGCTACAGCCTAAGCAGCATGGGCCGCCACGACCTCGCCGTTGAGGTCTATCGGCAACTGGTCAGCCAACTGGGTAAGCCGGCTGAACCGGAACTGCAGGAACTGCTCGCGATGGCGCTGCTCAACCAGGGATACGCGTTGGGTGAGCTCAAGCGCAACAAAGAAGAAATCAAGGCTTACGACGAGGTGGTGCGACGTTTCTCAGGCTCGCAGGATCCCGATGTTCAGGTGCACGTCGCGCAAGCGCTTTACAACAAAGGAGTCACCCTGGTTGCGTCGCGCCGCAACAAGAATGCCGCGCGGGCTTTCCAGGATCTCATCGGGCGCTTCGAATTGAGCCGCAACCGGGAATTGCGGCAAATCGTGGACAGCGCGCGAGAGAGCCTGCCGGAAACGGATCTCGGATAAGGAAGACAAATGCCGTGGGCTATACCGCGGACGCTGGCGACCTTACATCTCTCACTGCTGAAGCAGAAGCGCGCGTACTTGCTGTAGCCTGCTGCGCCGCGTCTCCAGACCGGCCTGCCGTTGGGCCTTGTTTCCTATGTTGAGATTCTTCACCGCCTCGGACTCACTCTCCACGCTCCACAAAGCCGAGGCGACACGATCCAGCGCCGTATGCCCCGCCGCGTCAAGCGCATCCCGCCGGGCGCCTGCCTTCAACATGAACGAAATCAGCGCCGGCTCGGCATGAGGCGCGGCCAGCATCAATGCCGACACGCCATCGCGATCCTGCGCGTTCAGGTCTCCGCCGGCCGCGATCAGCATTCCAAGTGCCTCTTCGGACAGTGCCGAGCCGGCACTCGCGGCCATGATGGCCGTTTGCCCCAGGTTACTCCGAAGGTTCGCATCTGCCCCAGCCTGGAGCAGGATCGTCAACGCTTCCCGATTGCGGGTCCGCGTGGCGCACATCAGGGCCGTAAATCCGCTGGAATCCTGCGCGTTTACCTTCGCGCCCGCCATCAATTCCCGCTCGATCCCGCTCACATCGCCTCTTGAAGCGGCACGCATGAGATCGGTGAAGCCGGGCTTGGGAGCGAAGTCGTTGTCGGACAGCCTCGAATTGCTGACGCTCTCCAGTTGCGGATCGCCCCGAATCCAGTAATAAGTCTCAGCTAACGCGCCGACGCTCCGGTAGATCTTCCAATCCGGCGTACCGTTTATGGACTTCTCCGAATTGCCGATGTGCACGGTAGTGCTAACCTCGGGCCCGTCTTCGCCGCCGGACACCCCCTGGCACAGATGCCAGAAACCCGCGGCGCGGTAGCTCTCGATCAAGGCACGCGCCGCCTCCGCCGAAACCTGACGGGTGGCCGGCCCTTTTGTCTGGACTCCCGATTGTCCGTCCCAGGTGACGGTGCCGTCCGCCCGGACTCGAACGCTGTAGACGGGGCAAGGGTCCATGCAACTACTCGTGCTCTTCAGTTCCACGAAGTCCGACGGAGCGATTTCCCCATTGGGCAGCACGCTTTGCTCTCCCGAACATCCCCATTGCCCCAGCGCCTGCTGTGCCCAACAACCGGAGAGCAGGGAGGCCGCGGCAATCGCGAAAGACACGTGTTTCAGTCTTACTGACACGAGCACCTTGGGTAAAAAGACGTTGAGCGCATCGAAATGGCCCGATCTTTTATTCAAAAACCAGCCCGGGCGGAAACTTCTTAAAGCCCCATTCGCTGCTTCACCAGCCGGACCGTGCCGTTGGCAATCGGCGCCACCCGCTCGGCGCCCTCGCGCAGAATTCCATCCAGGTAGCCCGGCTCCGATACGATGTTCCGGTACCGCTCTTGAAACGGTTCCAGGTGCGCGATCACCATGTCGGCCACGCGTTTTTTCAGGTCGCCGTAGCGCATGCCGGTGAACTCCCGTTTGATGTCGTCATCGGCCGCGCCGGCGAAGGCCTGGTAGATGGAGAGAAGATTGAGGACTCCGGGGCCGGCGGTCTCCACATCCACCGCCGGATTGGAATCGGTAGTGGCCCGCATGACGGTCTTGCGAATCTTGTCGGGTGGATCGAGCAGCGCCACGGCATGATTGGCGCCGGTCTCGGACTTGCTCATTTTCACCGTCGGGTCGTCCAGCCCCATCACCCGCGCGCCCACGGCAGGCAGGCTGGTGCCCGGAACCACGAACGTGTCGCCGTACAGCGAATTGAACCGCTGGGCGATGTCGCGCGTCAGCTCCAGGTGCTGCGCCTGATCCTCGCCGACCGGCACGATGCCCGCCTGGTAGAGCAGAATGTCGGCCGCCATCAGCACGGGGTACTGCAGGAGCCCATCGCCGACTGATTCCTGTTTCGCGGCCTTGATTTTGTACTGCGTCATGCGCTCGAGCCAACCCACCGGTGTGACGCAGGTCAGCATCCACGCGAGCTCGGCATGCGCGGGCACGGCCGACTGCACCATGATGGCGCAGACTTTCGGATCGATGCCGGCCGCCAGGTAAATCGCGGCGATCTCCGCGATTTTGGCGCGCAACTGCGCCGGCTCCTGAAACGCCGTGATGGCGTGCAGGTCGACGATGCAGAAAATGCACTCGTAGTCGTGTTGAATGCGCACCCAATTCTTGAGCGCGCCCAGGTAGTTGCCGATGTGCAGATTCCCGGTCGGCTGCATGCCGGAGAAGACTCGTGTTTTCATGGTAGGGAACGGAGATGAACTTTTATCGTAAGCAATTTTGAAGTGACTGTGGAGAAGCTGGTCTATGGCGGAGACGGGCTGGCGCGCCTGGACGGACGCGTGGTCTTCGCGCCCTTCGTGCTGCCGGGTGAGCGGATCAGCGTCCAGGCCGAACGGGAGAAGCCGGGCCTGATACACGCCAGCACGGTGAAAATCCTGGAGCCTTCGCCCAGCCGCGTGGCCGCCCCATGCCCGGTATTCGGACGGTGCGGCGGCTGCCATTATCAGCACGCACCGTATGCCGATCAGCTTGCCGCCAAGCGCGCGATCCTCGAGGAAGAACTGCGGCGGCTAGGCAAAATCGCGCCGCCGGAAGAAATCGCGGTCATCGCGGGCGAACCGTGGGGATACCGCAATCGCGTACAATTGCGGGTGGAAAAGGGCCGGCTCGGCTATCTCGAAATGCGCTCGCACAGAATGTGCGGTATCGCCCAGTGCCCCATCGCATCGCCGAAGCTCAACCAGGCGATCGACGTCTTGAACCGCATGCTGCACGATCCGAAATGGCCGCGCATGGTGCGGTCTTTGGAGCTGTTCACCGACGAAACCGGGGTCCAGTTGAACCTGATGGAGACGGACCGCCCGGTAGCCCGGCGATTCTTCGAGTGGTGCGGTGAGAATATTGCCGGAATGGTGAACGGTGCGCTGGATTACAACGGACAGTACCGCGTGAGCCGCGGCTCTTTCTTTCAGGTAAACCGGTTTCTGTTGGATCGGCTGGTGGAAGCGGCGGTGGAGGGCGCCGAAGGAGACTCGGCGTTCGATTTGTATGCAGGGGTGGGACTTTTTGCCCCGGCCCTGGCGCGCAGATTCCGCCAGGTGACCGCCGTCGAATCCGGCTCCGGAGCCGTGCGGGACTTGCAATTCAATGCGGAACGCGCGGGTCTCGCCAACGTGCGGGCGGAAGCGCGCCTGGTGGAAGAGTTCTTGCAAGAGCAGGAGCGCCCGGCGGATTTTGTCCTGCTGGACCCGCCGCGCGCGGGTCTGGGTAAGGCGGTAGTGCGCCGGTTGGCTGAGTTACAGCCGCGGCAGGTGGCCCTGGTGGCCTGCGATCCAGCGACGCTGGCGCGCGATCTGGCCGCTCTGATGGCGGGCGGTTATCGCATGGTACGGATGGCTATGGTGGATTTGTTCCCGCAGACTTACCATCTGGAGGCGATCGTGCTGTTACAACGCCCCTAGGGTTCGCTACACTAAAGAGTATATTTCGACATGATTTCGTCTGAAATGGAGTAAACGTTGCGCACTTTACGTATCGGCATCACGATCTCACTCTCCCTGTCCTTCATCGCTCAGGCGCAGACTCCCACGTTCACGGCTGCCTCGGTGGTGAATTTCGCGTCGCTAGTCTCCGGTCCGCTCGCTCCAGGGATGGTGGCTGCCATCATGGGCTCGAATCTCGGAGATCCGGTGTTCTACGGGAACTGCATGAACGTCACAACGCCTCCCGCTACCTGCACCGACGTTTCCGTGCTGGTGAACGGCGCCGCCGCTCCGAAGATCTTCGACTCCGCGAGCGAGGTGACGTTCCAAGTGCCGTTTAACATCAGCGGCAGCACCGCAACGGTACAGGTTACGTCCACCCTGAGCGGGAAGTTGCTATCTTCCGCCGTGGTCACTGTCCCCGTGGCCCCGTCTGCGCCGGGACTGTTCAGCGAATACGGCACGGGGACCGGGATCGGCTATTACCTCGATACGAGCGCGCTGGTTGCCGAATATTCGCAGGCGGTTCAATTGGGCGACACGGTGGTATTGTTTGGCACCGGTTTCGGAGCCACCAACCCCCCCGTGGCGACGGGTGCGCTCGCGCCGAATTCGCCGGCCACAACTCCCGCCACCGCGGCCGTCACGATGACCGTCAATAATCAATCGGTGCCGGTGACGTTTGCCGGGCTCGAACCGGGAAATCTCACCGGCGCGGTGGTCGGATACGACGAAGTGGTCTTCACGGTGCCATCCACGCTAACCGTTCCGGCAGGCCAAGCGTCAGCCACCTTTCCGGTAGTGGTCACGGTTGGCGGCGTGGCCAGCCAGTCTGTGAACCTCATTGTGGCGGCTCCGCCCGTGTCGATCACGTCGGTGAGCCCCAGCCCCGTGCCGCTGTCGGCGAATCCGCAGACCGTAACTTTCACCGGCAGTGGATTCGAGAGCGGCTTGACCTTAAAACTGGAGTCGCCGGGCAAGCAGATCACCACCGTCCCGGGGGCGAACATCACGCTCATCTCGTCGACCGAGTTCACCGCTCAAATCACCGTCGATGCGGCGGGAAGCTGGGCTGCCCTGGTCACCAATTTCGATGGCACGGAATCCAGTGTCTTCAACTTTACGGCGTCGGGTACGGTATCGTCTACAGCTCCCACCATAACGTACATCGTCACTACTTCCAGCGGCGCGACCGAGATCTCCCAAAATGCCTGGATTGAAGTGCACGGAACCAATCTGGCGAACGTGACGGAAACCTGGAGCAACTCGAATTTCAGCAACGGGCTTCCGACTACTCTCGGGAATGTCAGCGCTACCGTGGATAGCAAGCCTGCCGCGATTTATTACGTCAGCACGACGCAAGTCAACATTCTGGCGCCGCTCGATAGCGCTACCGGCAGCGTGCCGGTGCAATTGAACACGCCGAACGGAACTACCTCCGTGGCCACAACCACCGAGGTGCAGACCGCGCCCGCTTTCCTGGTGTTTGACGTCTCGGGCCATGTGGCCGCCCAGCACTTGCCCAGTTATGCCTTGTTAGGGCCGCCGTCGCTCGATCAACCGGGATACACCTTTACTCCGGCTTCGCCGGGTGAGACCGTGACGATCTACACCACCGGATTCGGGCAGACCAATCCGGCGTTTACCAATCAACTGACAAACACCGGGCTGGCTAACGCAGACCCATTTCCACTCAGTCTCCCCACGCCATGGCCTACGGTGACGATCGGCAATCTACCCGCTACGGTGTCGTTTGCAGGGTTGGTGGGACCGGGCTTATACCAAATCAACCTGACGATACCCTCGAGCGCCCCGGCTGGCGACCTGCCGATTCTGGCGATGTACAACGGGACTTCGACCCAGAGCACGGCCGTGATTACGGTGCAGTAGCTCGGCTTCGGAGAAAGGCTTTCAGCACCCCTGACGCGCCCGTGCCGACGGTTGGTGGGCTGAAGCCCGCCCCGCCATTTGACAGCGTTGTATTCTTGGTGGCGTGGGCTTCAGCCTTCTGGGAACTTGGTTTGATTCCGTTTCACACCGCGGCGCTTCCCAAGCCCCCGGCTAAAACCGACCGGACCACACGAATTATGCAGATCTCATCAAAATACTTAAGTGAAGAGTATTGGGCTGAAGCCCGCCCCACCCAACGAGCCAGACGTGCGGCGCGCTTCAACCCGCCAAATCCGGCGAAGCATGGTCCATTTAGTGCAGCCCGTTTTTCCCTGGCGCCAGAATCGCCACAAATTGCAGCCCATTGAAGGAAGCATGCATGATGGCCGCGGCCGTGGTGGAGCCGGTCCGCTGCCGCATGGCTCCGAAAGCCGCGCCAGCCAGGGCCACCAACAGCGCCGAGCGCCACGAATCGCCGTATTCGGAGTAGTGCAGCCCGCCGAATAAAACCGCCGTCAGCGCGACTCCGCCAATCGCGCCCAGGTCGCGCACCAGCAGCGGCTGGAGGAAGCCGCGAAAGGCCAATTCCTCGAACAGCGGCGCGGCGGTGGTGCCGAAGATCGCCATCAGGATGAGGGCCGTGCGGTCCTTCATCATGTCCATTAACGGACCGGCGCTGGGCGGCGTGCGGATCAGCCAGGCCACCAAGCCCATCAGAATTGTGGTGCCGAACCCGCCAATCACGCACCACATAAAGGGCACGGGCGTCGGCGTCCACCCCAGCGAGCGCCAGAAAGGGCGGTCGTATTGTATTCGGAAAATCGCCATCACGGCGGTAAAAAGCAGGGTGTAGCCCACCAGCATTTCGGGAACGGCTTCCACTCCCTGGGCCAAGTGCAGATGGCCAATCGCCACCGCCAGGTGGACCAGCGCCCAGCCCAAGAACATGCACGGCAGCGCCAACCCGGCAACCAGGAAGACGTCGGCGTATCCCCAAAACGGGACGCGCTCCGCTACCGCGGCGGAGGGGGCGGCGAGCGGGGGGACTGTCGGCTGCTCGTCGCTCATGAATCCTGCTCGATCAGGACGGCGGCCAGCAGCGGAATCATCAACTCGTGGTGTCCCGTGATGGCGTACCCGTGTCCCCCCGCGCCGCCGGCGTGCGGCCGCTCGACCACATTCACGCGCGGACGATAGTGCTGCAGAAAATCGAAGTTGACAGTGGTGAATTCGGCTAACGGACGGCCCAGGTTGCGAACTGCGGAAACGGCCTTCAGAAAAACTTCAGGCAAGATCACGGCCGACCCCACATTTATATAGACGCCGCCGTCGTGAAGATCGGCCACGCAAGCCGCAAAAAGGCGGAAATCGCGATGCGACGCGATGCCGATGGCGGCGGCATCGGCTGCCGGATGGGTATGCGGCGTGTCGGTTCCGATAGCCACGTGCACGGTCACCGGCGTGGAATGCAGGTAAGCCTGCGCCAGCAGGGAGTCGGTGCGCGAACCCGTCGAACCGGTCGACAGCCACTTTCCCAGAGCCTCGCCCATTCCCAGTCCGTCGCGCGCCCCATCGATAATTGACCGGTTCATGAAGCGCCCGGTCTCTTCGGCAGCCCCGAAGCGCCCATCGGGCAGCACGGCCTCAACGTCCTCGCTGGTGTGGCCGGCAATTGCGAGCTCGAAATCGTGGATCGAGGTCGAGCCGTTGAGCGCGAACGCCGTGGCGTAGCCGCGCTTCATCAGGTCGATCAGGACCGGCGCGAGCCCGCATTTGACGACGTGGCCGCCGAGCCCCCAAATGATGGCGCGCTTCTTCGCGCGCGCCCCGGCAATGGCTTCCACCACCGCCCGAAACGAATCGCCCGCCAGAATGCGGGGCAGCGAATCCAGCCAGCCGGCAATGCCCGACCCCTTGCTGTAGACGCCGGCGAAATCCTCGATCCTAACCTTGCCGCCCCGCTCCGCGAGGCTCACGGTCCGCAATCCGGCGAAATCCAGAGGCTTCTGCGAATACCTGCTCATGCGGCCGCCGCTCCGCCGCCCAGCACTTTGCGCAGCGCCTCGGCCGTGTAGCTCTTTTTCGACCGGCAGACCTGCTCGGGAGTGCCGGCAGCTACCACGCGGCCGCCATATTCGCCGCCGTCGGGACCCAGGTCGATGATCCAGTCGGCGGTCTTCATCACATCCAGATTGTGTTCGATCACCACCACCGTGTTCCCCAGCACCACCAGGCGCTGCAACACATCGAGCAGCTTTCGCACATCGTCGAAATGCAGGCCGGTGGTGGGTTCGTCCAGCAGATAGAAGGTGCGGCCGGTCTGGCGCTTGCTCAGTTCCTTGGCCAGCTTGATACGCTGCGCCTCCCCGCCCGAAAGCGTGGTGGACGATTGGCCCAGGTGCACGTATCCCAGGCCCACGTCGAGCAAGGTCTGCAGTTTGGCGCGAATCTGCGGGAAGTTTTCCATCAGCGGAAGCGCTTCTTCCACGGTGGCGTCCAGCATGTCGGCAATGGAGTGGCCCTTGAATTTCACCTGCAGCGTTTCGCGATTGTAGCGGCGCGCGCGGCACACGTCGCAAGTGACGTAAACATCGGGCAGGAAGTTCATTTCGATGCGCTTGAGGCCGTCGCCCTGGCAGGCTTCGCAACGGCCGCCCTTGACGTTGAAGCTGAAGCGTCCCGGTTTGTAACCGCGTTCGCGCGATTCCGGCAGCATGGCATAGAGGTCGCGAATCAGCGTGAAAAGCCCGGTATACGTGGCCGGATTCGAGCGCGGCGTGCGCCCGATAGCGTCCTGGTCGATGCGAATCACCTTGTCGATCAGCTCGATGCCCTCGATGGATTGGTGCGCGCCCGGTTCTTCGTGCGAGCCGTAAATCTCCTTCGCCAGGCTGCGGTACAGAATCTCGTTCACCAGCGTGGATTTGCCGCTTCCCGAAACGCCGGTGACCACGGTCAGCAGACCCAGCGGGATCTCCACGCTGATGTCTTTGAGGTTGTGTTCGGTGGCGCCGCGGATCACCAGTTTCTTGTCGCCCGCCGGACGCCGTTCGGCCGGAACCGCGATGGACAGTTCCGCATTGAGGTAGCGGCCCGTAAGCGACGCCGCGTTGTGGCGGATCTCGTCGGGAACGCCGGCGGCCACCAGGTCCCCGCCCAAACGGCCGGCGCCGGGGCCCAGATCGATCACGTAATCGGCGCGCTCGATGGTTTCCGCGTCGTGCTCCACCACCAGCACGGTGTTTCCCATGTCGCGCAGATGCGCCAGGGTTTCGAGCAGGCGCTCGTTGTCGCGCGGGTGCAGCCCGATGGAGGGTTCATCCAGCACGTAGAGCACGCCGCGCAGCTTCGAGCCGATCTGCGTGGCCAGGCGGATGCGTTGGGCCTCGCCGCCGGAAAGCGTGGCGGCCGAGCGTTCCAGGCTCAGATAATCCAGCCCGACGGCCGAGAGAAACTCCAGGCGGCGTCGGATTTCGTCCAGCACGCGGCCGGCGATTTGCGCTTCCCGGCCGCTCAACTCCCAGTTGCGCACGGTCACCAGGGCGCGCGCCACCGGTAGCGCGGTGAACTCCGCGATGGAGAATTTTTTCACCCGCACCGCCAGGCTGGCGGGCCGCAGACGCGTACCCTTGCACGCGGTGCAAACACGCGGCGACATGTACTCGGTGAGCCATTCGCGGTAGCCCTCCGAAGATTCCTTGTAGACCCCGTCGAGGATGGCCAGAATGCCCGGGAAACCGTTGCCGCCATCGAGCAGCAGGTCGCGGGTTTTGCGCGGCAATTCCTCGAAGGGCTTCTTAAGATTGATGCGCGATTTCTTAGCGAATTCCTCCAGTTTTTGTTGCATTGCCCAGGAGCCCGCGCCGGGTCCGAGGCCGCCATCGAGCAGAGGCTTGCCGGGGTCCACAATCACTTTCGCCGGGTCGAAACTCCAGGTGCTGCCCAGCCCGTGGCACTCCTCGCAGGCACCATAGGGGCTGTTGAACGAGAACGACCGCGGCTCCAGTTGCGGGACACTGGCGCCGCATTCCATGCAGGCCAGCTTTTGCGAATACAGGCGCTCCTCGCCGTTGACCACGGCGACCAGGACCAGCCCGTCGGCCAGCCGCGTGGCCGTCTCAATGGACGCTTCCAGCCGCTTTTCGATGCCCGGCTTCACCAGCAGCCGGTCCACCACCACTTCGATAGTGTGGTTTTTGCGCTTATCGAGCGCGAAGTCTTCATCGAGCGACCGCAGCAAGCCATCGATGCGGGCGCGCTCGAAGCCCTGCCGCAGCAGCTTTTCCAAGTCTTTCTTATATTCGCCCTTGCGGCCGCGCACCACCGGGGCCATCACCATGATGCGGTCCTCGGGCTTGAGCGCCAGCACGTGCTGCAGGATCTGCTCGGTGGACTGGCATGAGATTTCGTTGCCGCAAATCGGGCAATGCGGCAGGCCGATGGAAGAGTACAGCAGCCGCAGGTAGTCGTAAATTTCGGTGATGGTTCCCACGGTGGAGCGTGGGCTGCGGCTGGTGGTTTTCTGCTCGATGGAGATGGCTGGACTCAGCCCGTCGATGGAATCCACATCGGGCCGTTCCATTTGGTCCAGAAACTGGCGTGCATAGGTGGAAAGAGTCTCCACGTAACGCCGCTGCCCCTCGGCATAGATGGTGTCGAAGGCCAAAGACGACTTCCCGGAACCGCTCAGTCCGGTAATTACCGTAAAGCTGTTGCGGGGAATCTCCACGTCGATGTTCTTGAGGTTGTGCTGGCGCGCGCCATGCACGGTAATCCGTTCCAGCATAGTTGGGTAACAGGCGGAAAGATGTCTCTTTATTGTGCCGCGGGTTGTCCGGATGTGCAAACTGCGCATACACTAGATCTGGAATGCGAAAATGTCCGACTTGCGGAAATCGCATGCGGCGCGTGCATCGCACCTTGCTGGAGCGCTTCAAGTACCTTGCCATCTATTCGTGCAAGCAGTGCCACGCCGAGGATAACCTTCCGCGCGCGCATCAGCTGCACTTCGGGAAGGCGGCGCGATGCCCGAAGTGCGGCACGTACCGTATTGTGCGGCTCCGGGAGCCCGATCGCATCGACCCCATGTATACCGGCCTGTGGAACACGCTGGAGCGCATGGTCGGCGGAAAGCTGTTTCATTGCCGCTATTGCCGTATCCAGTTCTGGGACCGCAGGCGCCTGCAGGCGGAAGTGGCGGCGGGGGAAGCGGCAGCCGAGTTGGAGCCCGAGGCCGCCGACGAAGCCGAAACAGCCGCGCCCAACCCGGACGGGCCAGATGCTTGAGCCAAGCCGCCTGAGTGAAGCCGCTTGAGTGAACCCGTTCGCCTCCGCGCCGAGCTGGAAGACGCCGGCAAACGTCTGGATCAGGTTGTGCACGAGCATCTGGCACAGTACAGCCGTGCGCGAATTCAGCAGTGGATCCGCGGCGGCCGCGTGCTGGTGAACGGAAACCCCGGGCGGCCCGCGCGCACCGTGCGGGCTGGAGAAACCATCGAGGTCGAACCGGCGGAAGCCGCGCCGCTCCATGCTTCCCCCGAAGACATTCCGCTCCACGTGCTCTACGAAGACGGCGACCTGGTGGCCATCGATAAACCGGCTGGAATGGTAGTGCATGCCGGCGCGGGAATTCATTCGGGCACATTGGTGAATGCCCTGTTGCACCGTTTCGGGGCGCTCTCGGGAGTGGGCGGCGCACTGCGCCCCGGAATTGTGCATCGCCTGGACCGTTACACCAGCGGAGTCCTGCTGGTGGCCAAGAACGATGCCGCTCACCGCGCCCTGGCGGAGCAGTTCTCCGGCCGCCAGGTGGAAAAGACCTATATCGCTATGGTGCACGGCAATATGAAGGCGGACAGCGGGCGCATAGACCGCCCCATTGCCCGCGATCCCATGCACCGCACGCGCATGACCGCGCGGCTGGGCGAAGGGCGGGCGGCTTGGTCGGAATACCGGGTGGTGAAGCGCTTCGAGCGGTTTACGCTGCTGGAGGTGCGGATCGGAACCGGCCGGACGCACCAGATCCGGGTACACCTCTCGGGTCTCGGGCACCCCGTGGTGGGCGACACCTTGTACGGCGCACCGGCGAAAGTAGAAGGCATGCCGCCTTTGGGCCGATACTTCCTGCACGCGCATCGCATTCGCTTCCATGCGCCCGCGACCGGCGAAGAGGTCACGGTGGTTTCGCCGTTGCCTCGCGAGTTGGAGGAATGGGTGGGGCAAGTGGCGCCCCCCTGAGCAGGTAGCCCGCCATCGTCACGGGTGGCCCGCAGGGTCATGCTCGTTTGGCTTGCCCGCACCGCGGCCCGGCGCCGCTCTCGGTTAAACTAGTCAAGGGGAGGATCCGCCTATTTCAACGCTGCCATCCACCACCGCGCCAGCCTCTGCCACCGGCAGCTTCGAGGGGCTCGACGCCGAGCAACTCATCCGCGCTTTTCGCCTGATGCACACCTCCCGGCGGCTGGACGACCGCGAAGTGGCGCTCAAGCGCCAGAACCGCATTTTTTTTCAGATCAGCGCCGCCGGGCACGAGGCCATCCAGGTGGCCGCCGGCATGGTGTTGCGGCCCGGACACGACTGGCTCTTTCCGTATTACCGCGATCGCGCGCTGTGTCTGGCTCTCGGCGTCACCCCCTACGAAATGCTGCAACAGGCCGTCGGCGCGGCAGCCGATCCCGCTTCGGGAGGCCGCCAGATGCCGTCCCATTGGGGTCACCGCCAGCATCACATCGTCAGCTCTTCCTCGCCCACCGGCACGCAATACAACCATGCCGTGGGGTGCGCCGAAGCCTCGCGCTATGGCGGCACGGCCCCCAATAAAATCGACGATGAGATTACGCTGGTGGCTTCCGGCGACGGCGCTACCAGCGAAGGCGAATTCTGGGAAGCGCTCAACGCCGCCTGCCTGCGGCGCCTGCCGGTGCTGTTCCTCATCGAAGACAACGGCTACGCCATCTCCGTCCCCATAGAATGCCAGACCGCCGGCGGCAGCATCTCGAACCTGGTGGCCGGTTTTCCGGATCTTCTCCGCCTGGAAGTGGACGGCACGGACTTCCTGGCCTCGTACCGCGCCATGCAGGAGGCCGCTGCCTGGTGCCGCGAAGGCCGCGGACCGGCGCTGGTGCATGCCCACGTAGTCCGCCTGTATTCGCACTCGCTTTCCGACGATGAACGCCTCTACAAGACCAAGGCCGAACGCCAGGCGGAGGCGGAGCGCGACCCCGTGATCCGCTTCCCGCAGTGGCTGGTGGAACAGGGAGTGCTCGATCGCCAGCGGCTCCAGCTCATTGCTCACGAGATCGACGAAGAGGTGCACGACGCTACTCACCGCGCCCTGCGCGACGATCCGCCGGCAGCCGCCACGGCCATGCGCCATTTGTATTCCGAGGCGGTCGACCCCACTTCCGCGGAGTTCTCCGTGGAGCCCAGCTTTCGCGGCGAGCCCAAGACGATGGTGGACCTCATCAACGCGGCGCTGCGCGAAGAAATGCGTCGCAATCCGAACATCCTGGTCTTCGGCGAAGACGTGGCGGATTGCAGCCGCGAACAGAACCTTGCCGAGGTGAAAGGCAAGGGCGGCGTTTTCAAGGTGACCGGCGGCCTGCAGCGCGAGTTCGGTGCGCAGCGCAGCTTCAACAGTCCCATCGCCGAAGCCTCCATCGTGGGCCGGGCCATCGGGATGGCATTGCGCGGGCTGAAGCCCGTCGCCGAGATCCAGTTCTTCGACTACATCTGGCCGGCGATGATGCAGATCCGCGACGAGCTGGCCACCATGCGCTGGCGCTCCAACGGCGAATTCGCCTGCCCCGCGGTCATCCGCGTGCCCATCGGCGGCTATCTCAATGGCGGCGCCGTCTATCACAGCCAGTGCGGCGAAGTGGAGTTCACTCACATCCCGGGCCTGCGCGTGATTTTCCCCTCGAATGCGCTGGATGCCTGCGGGCTGATGCGTACCGCGTTGCGCTCCGACGATCCGGTGCTGTTCCTCGAGCACAAGCGCCTCTACCGCGAGCCCTACAACCGGTCGCCACACCCCGGCGAAGATTTCACCATCCCCTTCGGCAGCGCGAAAATCGTCAAGCCGGGGCAGAATCTCACCGTGATTACATATGGCGCGCTGGTGCAGAAAGCGCTGGTGGCGGCTACCCAGGTGGAAAGGCGCATGGCCCATGCCAGTATCGAAATCCTCGATCTGCGCAGCCTCGCGCCTTACGATTGGGCCGCCATCGAGGTGTCGGCCGCGAAGACCAGCCGCGTGATTGTGGCCCACGAAGATTGCGTTTCCTGGGGCTACGGCGCCGAAATCGCCGCCCGCATTGCCGATGAGCTGTTTCACCGCCTGGATGCGCCGGTGCGGCGCGTGGGCGCGCTCGACACCTGGGTGGGCTACCATCCGCAGCTTGAGGCCGCGATCCTGCCGCAAACCGAGAACCTGGCGGCGGAGATGGAACGGCTGCTGGTATACTGAAGGTTTCGACGCCCGTAGGGTCAAGTCAACAGTAAGGAGTTTCATGATCTCAGCAACACAATTGCGTCCAGGAATGATCATCAAGTTCAACAACGAACTGTATTCGGTTTTTTCCATGACGCATCGCACGCCCGGCAATCTGCGCGGCTTCGTTCAGGCGCGCATGCGCAGCCTCAAAAGCGGCACCATGACCGAGCACCGCTTCTCCTCGGAAGACCGGGTTGAAAAGGCCATCATGGATGAGCAGGAAATGGAGTATTTGTACGACGATGGCGACTACTACTACTTCATGAACACCGAGACTTTCGAGCAGATGCACCTCATGAAGGATCTTTTGGGCGATGCTGTGCAGTACCTCATTCCCCAACTCAAAGTGAAGGTGGAGTTTTACGAAGGCAAGCCGCTCGGGGTGGAGCTGCCCGCTACAGTGGACCTCACGGTGGTGGAAACCGAACCCGGCCTCAAGGGCGCGAGCGTTTCCAACGTAACCAAGCCTGCAAAGACGGAAACCGGTCTCGTGGTGCAGGTGCCGCCGTTCATCGTGGAAGGCGAGAAAATCCGTATCAATACTTCCGAGGGCACTTACCAGGAACGCGCATAGGCGCTGTTCAGCTCAGCGCGGCCACCACTTCCGCCTCTTCTTCCGGCAATACCGTTCGCAGGTCCAGTATCAGGCGGCCGTCTTCGATGCGCGCAATTATTGGCGGATCGCCCGCGCGCAAGCGCGCCTCGGCGGCCGCCACATCCGGGCAGGAGATAGCGATCAGCCATGTGGGAATGGCTTGCTCGGGCGTCGCGCCGCCGCCGATCACCGAATGTCCCGGCACCACCTCGGCGCGAATTCCGGGGACGCGCGCCACCAACCTTTCCGCACGCTCGCGGATCGAGTCGGCGGTCTGGCGGATCATGGCTAGCGCCGGCACTGCATCCCAGCGCTCCAGCAGCAGATTGCGCAGCGTGTTTTCGAGCGATTGGCAGATGAGCTTGTCGAGCCGCAGCGCGCGGAACAACGGATTGCGGCGCAGGCGGGCGACGATTTCGGCTCTCCCGGCAAGGATTCCGGCTTGCGGACCGCCGAGCAGCTTGTCGCCGCTGAAGGAGACCAGGTCCACGCCGGCCCGGAGGCTATCGGCGGCGAGCGGCTCGTCGATGCCGAACGGGCGCAGATCCACCACGCAGCCGCTGCCCAGGTCCTCATACACCGGCAGACCGCGCTCGCGTCCCAGCAGAATGAGTTCGCGCAACTCCACGCGGGCAGTGAAGCCCGACATCCGAAAATTGCTCGGATGCACGCGCAGCAGCAGGCGCGTGCGCTCGTTGATGGCCGCGCGATAGTCGTCGATTTGCGTGCGGTTGGTGGCGCCCACTTCGCGGAGGGTCGCGCCCGAGCGCGCCATGATGTCGGGGATACGGAAGCCGTCGCCGATCTCGATCAGCTCGCCGCGTGAGACCACCACTTCGCCCGCCGGCGCCAGTTCCGCGAGCGCCAGAAAGATGGCCGCGGCGTTGTTGTTGACGGCGATCCCCGGCGCACCCAGCAGACGCTCCACGAGACCGGCAATGTGCGTGTCCCGCTTGCCGCGCCGTCCGGCCGCGAGATCGTACTCCAGGTTGGAATAGCCCGCCAGAGGGTTCCAGGCGCCGAGCGGCGCGCGTCCCAGGTTGGTGTGCAGCACCACGCCGGTGGCATTGATGACGCGCCGGAGCGACGGCCGTTCGAGCGCCGCCAGCCGCTGCGCAACGCGGCCTTCGACGCCGATTCCGTTCGGCCGGCCGGCGAGAATCTCGGCGCGCATCTCCTCAATCGCCCCGCGGACTTCCGCCACCAGCAGCGCGTGAGGATATTGTCCTGCCGACAGGGCGAGCCGGTCGAGGACTTCGTGGACCGCCGGCAGCGTGCGCAATTTCTCGCTTCCATTCACGATTCCGATGGTACGCGACGGCATTCAGAGGCGCAACAGATGGTATACTGGTCGATGTTCGGGGCGTGGCTCAGCCTGGCTAGAGCGCCTGGTTCGGGACCAGGAGGTCGGTGGTTCGAATCCACTCGCCCCGACCATTCCTTTCAATAAGTTACACCTATCCGACAGGCCAGTTTCTGTGCCAAAAGAGCGAATTTGGGTGGGGCAATTGGGTGCGGGAACGATCCTAGCAGGTTGCGGAAAAAGGGCATTCCGGGACCGCTCCGTCACGGTCGCGCCTCTGCAAGTGCCTGCAAAAGAACGAGCGCGTTTCTGAGCCGCGCGCGTAAGCAAGCGGTTGAGGGGCTTTTTCCGCAGCCTGCTAGAGTTGGTTGGCTCAAAATCGCCCTGCTAAGCCTTCTCAATAACTTGCCGGGAATTCGGTAATGAAGTTCTCGCCGCCGCGCCTGGTGGCGTGGGCAATTGGGCGAGTCGGACCTCCTGGCCGGTAGTCAGGCGCTCGCAACCCGGCACGGCGCGACGCCAACCGAAATGCCTGTGTTGCCCGCGTGCAGCAGAGAATCGTCTGCTGAAAACGGAAAATAGATATATCGAGTAACGTTGTCGAGCGACCTTGATTCTTCCACCGAATGGCGGCTCAACCGGCCAAGCCCAGGCCCTAAAGGCAGGCGCAATACAGAGCTAGCCATAAAGAATCAACTTGACACGGCCCCTTTCCTAAGGATATCTTTAGATTAACTTAGGCAATTTACCAATATCCGAGATGTAACATCTTATGATTTTTCTTGGGTAAAAGGCCGGCACTTGGTGCTCTTTTTCGGGCCTCGGTTGTTGAAGGGGATGCCGTGCTCCTGTTGAGTCTATAGTTGGTCCCTGACTGAACCGACAAAACCCCATTCACTAAACTGTCGAACCATCGTAAGGAGGGAATTCGTGGACATCGCAAGCGTCCTAGCCGATCTCCGCAGCCAACGGGACAATCTCAAGCAAGCGATCATGGCACTCGAACAACTGTCACTCTCGCGGCCGAGAAGGCGCGGAAGGCCACGAACGAACTTTCACGCTATAACACAAGCGGCCAACGAAGCAGCCCTCGGTACCCCACTTCATCGCAAAGCGATGGCGAACTCTGGAAGTTAGTGCAACCAGTTGGCCCCGTTCACTTGCCCGTTCTCCGAAATCAGGAGGGATATCGATCAGAGGTGCCGGGTCGCGCAGTATCGCGCTAAACTCTTTGCGGTGGGCCGCATGAATTGTAAGTCCACCCGGCGTTCTGGCCCAACGGACAGGCGGACGTGAAGCGGCCGGAAAATCCGGCGGCAACTTTCGGCCCGGCTGTTTTGAGATATCCCTCGCAAATGGACACGGAAACAAAATTCGACTTATTTCCAGTTGCATAAGCTCGTTTCATCCAGCAGCCTTCGACCGGCACGAACGTCCCATAGCAACACAGCGGCGCCATATCGCTTACTTCGGGAAACTAACCCTCGGAAGATCAAATCGGTGACTTGGAGACACTGCTCCCTATGCCGCTTTTGGCGCTACTATCGACACATTGGCCTGCCCACCAATCTGCTCGTGCGAACCCCGCCTGAGCACTGGCGCGCTCTCGACGCCATTCGAAACTCCTGGTTCTGCCCAAGCCCCCAGGGTGCTTGGGGAGCACCCCACGGACCTTCAGATCGTGATTAGCGCGGTACTCGGGCTGGGCTGTTCCCTACAACTGAAGTCCGCTTGCGGGGTAGCTTGCCCGGCCAGTTCCATCTCGCCGCAGGCGGGATTCCAGCCCGCACGGCCAACTAGCCAAGGGCTGCTCCCTTGATATCCCTGCGGGATATGGGAGTCGAGGGAGTCGAGGAAGTCAGAAGTCAGAACGGCGGCGACGTAGGCGTTCAGGAGTCGGCTGACTTCTTCCCGTCGGCCTCAGGGTTGCCGCCTGAAACCGTAACAACGGGACAAAATTCTCGTTGGAGCCCCTACAGCGGGAACTACTAAACTAAGTCGGTTCCAGTCCCGCACCGTTTTCGTAGAACGATCGCCGCTTGGCCGCAGCCATGAACTGCCCGGGTAGCAGTCCGCTTATTGCAAATTCGCCGTAGCTGCCGGCGAAGTGCCCAGACCATTCGTCAGCGTGACTGTCACCGATAACACCGCGGCGGAAGTGCTGCCGCCCACCGTGAACGGCTGCGTGAGCGTGAACTGGCTGCCGTAGGGCGCCGAGCCCGCGCTGCCGTACCACTGCGTGAAGAGCGAAGTGATGGAAGTGTTCAACTGGGTCGTCAGGAGGTTGGCGCCTGCCGATGCCGAGAACTGGTACGTGCCGCTGTCCACGTCCCGATTACTGGCGTAGCCCGTTACCATCACCGTAAATCCGGTGCCGGTGCGCGTGGCCGTGATGCCGGTAATCACAGGCGCTCCGGCTGTGACGATAATGGATTGGGTGGGCGCGGGGGTGGGCGTCACGTTGACGGTTCCAGCCAGCAATTGCGCCGTGATGGTGATGGTGCCGGCAACCGTGCCGGTCTGCACGCCGACGTCCGTCACCCCAGTGGTATTGCCCGCGGGAATCACGATCTGCGCAGTGCGGCCGCCGGTGGAGAATTGGATGGAGGGATCGTCGGGGCCGGAAACGGGGACAAATGTGAGGGTGAGGTTGGCCGTTACGGTGGCCGGATAGGGGTTGGCGAGCGAGACGTTGAGGAGCGGCTGCGCGGCCGGCGCCGTACTGGGTGGCAGGCCGGTGATGGTGGCCGAAGGCGCCGCCGGCAGACCGACCGTCACCTGCTCTGCCCCGCTGGAGAGCGCGCCGCTGTTGTCCACGACATAGACGGTGAACGAGAATGTTCCCGCCGCCGTTGGTGTCCCCGACAAGGTTCCGTTCAGCGTCAGGCTTAATCCCGGCGGGAGAGCCGCCGACTGCCACCGATACGGCGGCGTTCCACCGGTGGCCGTCAGATTGACGGCGGAAATGGCGGTTCCCACTACCGCGTTTGCAATGGTGGACGGTGTCACCACCAGCTTGGCCGCAATCGTCAGGTTGAAAGATACGGAGGTCGTAAGGCCTGTCGAGTCGGTGACGGTCACAGCGACTGAATAGGTTCCGGCCGTGGTCGGGGTCCCGCTCAAAGTGCCGGAAGACGCCAGAGTCAGGCCCGGGGGCAAACCGCTGGCGGCGAAGGTATATGTTCCGCTGCCGCCGCTGGCCGTAAGGGCGGCGCTATAGGAACTGCCTACAGCTCCGTTCGAAAAAGGCGGGTTTGTGAAGGTCAAATTGGCGGATGAGATCACCAGGGTATAGTTCTGCGTCACCGTTGCGCCGGAGGAATCGCCCAGCGTCACGCCTAGGGTAAAGGACCCGGCGGCGCGCGGAATCCCGTCTATCAAGCCGCTGTTGTTGGCCAGGTTCAGGCCCTGCGGCAGTCCCGTAGCGGACCACGTGTAGGGCGGCCCGATTCCGCCCGTGGCAGCCAGTTGCGTAGTGTACGGCTGGTTTATCTGTCCGGGTGGCAGGGGCGAGGGCGGCGTGATCAGCAAGCCGGGGAGCGCCACATTCAGGGTGAAATTCTTGCTGGCCGACGCGCCCGTGGTGTCGTTGATGAACAGCAGGAAAGGATACGCGCCGGTCTTCGTGGGCGTCCCGCTCAGCAATCCGGCGCTCGAGATCTGCGTACCTGGCGGAAGGGCTCCGAACTCCACGAAGGTATAGGGTGGCACGCCCCCGCTGCCCGCGAATTGGATGCTGATGGGCGTGTTTACGAGCGTATTGGCCAGCGGCCCGGTGGTGAGCATCAGCGGCTGCGGCGCGATATTGATGGAGAAAATGCGGGATGCGATGTCCCCGCCCGAGTCGGTCACCTGCGCGGTGAAAGTGGAGGAACCGATGGCGGCCGGAGTGCCGCTGATTACGCCGCTGGAGGATAGCTGTAGTCCGGCAGGCAGCGTTCCGCTAATGCTGGAGAAGGTGTAGCTGCCCACGCCCCCGGTGGCCATCAAAGTGAAGGTGTAAGCAGTGTTGACTACCCCTCCGGGCAGCGGCGAGAAGGTCAGCAATTGCAGTGCCGGGGGTACGATGGCGAAGGTCTGCGGGTTCGAGGTAGCCGCCCCGAGGTTGCTCACCGTGATCAGGAGGTTTCCCAGGGTGGTCAACAAAGTGGAAGGAATATTCACAATCAATTGGCTGGCCGACACGCTCGTGGGGGTCAGCACCATCGGGGAGCCATTGAAGACAACTTGTACCGTGGATCCAGGCTCGGGCGTCGAACCGATGGAAATCGGCGCCACGAAGCCCGAACCGGTGATGGTGACCGGGAGGGTGCCGGACCCTTCCACGGCCGAGGGAGGATTCAAGCCGGTTGTCGCCGGGGTGGGCACGATATACGCCGCCAGATTCGCGTCGATTTCGTTGCCCCACGCATCCGTTGGGATCATGCTGAACTGGTACACGCCGGTCTCATTAGGTGTCCCGGACCACGACGGGCCGCTGGAAGGCAAGTTGCCCATGCCGGGAGGGTATAACCCGCCGTTGGATTCGTTCTGGTACGGCGGTGTTCCCCCGGTGTACAGGGTCCAAGAGACGGGACTGTTGACGGCGCTGACAAAAACCGGGCCTCCCGCCCGCAGTGGAGGATTGATCTGAAAGGTGCTGGTCAGGGGCGCGGTGAGCACCTGAGGCTCCTCGAGAGACTCCTCAATCTGGGTGGCGACGGCGACTGTCACCGGATCCGCTTGACCCGGAGTGGCGACCGTGGCGTAAAAACTGGCGGGAATCGTGACCTCGATGAGATAGCTCGACACTGGCGCAACGTTACTTGTGACAGACGTCGTTCCCAGCGCGGTGTCCTTCAAGGTGACCGTATAGAATGCCGTAGCTAGAAAAGCTCCGGACGCGCTCGCAAGGCAAATCTGCGAGGGCGCAGCCGTCCCGGCCGTGAAACCGTTCAATTGGACGATCTGATCTGCCCCCGCCGGACAGCCATATGTGGTGATGGTGGACTGCGCGTCGAGCGGCGCGGCCGCGGCTAACAGCAATGGCACACACACCGTGAAGTTCCCCCGTCGAACCCTCATGCGCTCCTCCGATCGGCACTTCGCTCCCATATTATTCAGCGGGAAAGGTGAAAAAGCAAACGGTGATTGCGGGGCCGGTACTCTCCGTAAGCTTTCTTACAGACGGGGCATGGGTCAGCGAAGGGTGACGACGGTGGCTCCCCATCCGCCGGCTTCGGCCGGCGCGTCGCCAAAATCGGCCACGAAGGGCGTCCGCCTCAGCACCGCGCGCACCGTTTCGCGCTGCACGCCGATGCCACGGCCATGAATGATACGCAGGGCTTTGAACCCGGCCGCGTGAGCTTCCAGCAGATACTCCTCCACTACGCCCTCGACATCGCGCGGCGGCACGCTGTGCAGGTCGAACACGTCCGTGATGGGAATCCGAACCGGTTCCGAATCGGGACTCATGACTGCAAAAATCAAAAAGCCCGGTCAGCCGAAGCCAACCGGGCTAAATCCGTAATCGCGACTGCGCGCACCCGATTTCTAAGCGACGTGCTGAGCCCGGTTCTGGGACACGATCGCTTCCATCTGATCTTTTAATCGTAATTTTAACTTCTTCAGACGAACCTCTTCTAGCTGCTCCTCTTCGGTCAGGTGGGGGAGCGACTCCAAGGCGTCCAGTTTCCTGGCAAATTCCGAGTGCTGGCCAGACAGCCGCCGGTATTCCTCGTTAGTCGCTATCAGATGCGCTTTCAAGTCTTCTTGCGCGTTCCGTTCCATCATTGGCAAATCCTCCCAGTGAGGTCGCCACGCCGAGTCGTTCGGAACCAGGCCCGGTGGGTAATCTCGCGTCTTGAATGCATGGACGGCATCGCCGTCTATTGGCCACCTTAACATGAATGAAACTTCATGACAATAGCCGCTTCCGCGGGGAAATCATAGTAAAGATTACGTACACTAACCTCCTGAAATCCCATAGATTTATAGAAGGTCCGAGCTGTCCGGTTGGATTCCCGCACCTCCAAAAAGACCTGGTTGTTCGGCAAATTCAGCAATGGTTTCAACAATTCGCGGGCGATGCCCCGGCGCCGAAACGAAGGCGCCACCGCCACGTTCAACAGTTCGCATTCGCCCTCTGCCAGCCGGCGCCAGACCAGAAAACCGGCGAGTGTGCCGTCCGAAATCGACACCGTAAATTCATACGGCATATATTGGGCGACAGGCCAGTGAGCGGCTTCAGGGCTAGCGGACTGAATCGCCGCGATGGCTTCCCCATCTCCCGCCTCGGCTCGGCGGATAACTGGCATATTTATATTATGCGCTTGTTGCTGGCGGTGCTGTTCTTCCTGGGGCAGCCATTTTGGGAGACCAAACCCCCGGAGCGTTGGACCGGCCGGGAGATCGACGCTATGCTTCATGACAGCCCGTGGGCTCAATCCATGGGTCCCGAGCCCAAAGTGTCGATCTACCTGGCCACCGCCCGCCCCATCGAGGATGCCGAGGAAGAGGCGCGTCTGCGGACCAGGAGTCCGCTGGCGGAACCGGACCCGGATTACCTCGACTATCTGCGGGAGAATGGGGGCAAGCAGTTCGTGCTGGCGATTCCGGATGTCACTCTCAGCGGGCTGGAAAAGCCCGGCGAAGAACGGGCCATGGAGGAGCAGACCCTGATGGTGATTGGCGGCAAGAGCTACAAAATCACCGGCCACTTTCCGCCCACCGAGGCCGATCCGGTCTTGCGGCTGGTGTTTCCCAGGAAAGCGCAACCCACCGACAGCAATGTAATCTTCCATTTATATTTGCCCGGCCTGCCGTTCCCGAACCGCGAATCGGAGTTCCGGATCAAGGATCTGATGTACCACGGGAAGCTGGCAATGTAGGGACATCGGCCCGCGAACTCACGCAGAGTTTATCCGGGCATTTTTCTTTGCGTCTTAGCGCCTTTGCGAGAGACATAAAAATGTTCCGGGGTTTGAGTCGGCTTCGGGCCAGAGAAGAATATTTCTCGCCAAGGCGCTAAGATGCAAAGGAAAAAACGCTTAGCGAGGGCAAAGGCCACGGTCCCCCCAGGATGTCAGAGACCCGGCCGCAGCCGCCTGCCATCGTCGGTCGCCGAACTTCTGTTCCCCAAAATCTGCACGCCTCTATCGGCGATCTGGGAACATGCGGCGTCGGCCGGTTCATTCGTTGTTTCAGGCTGTCGCCTAGCTCTTGCGCGCGTAGTATCCGCTGCGGGCGCGTACGAGCACTTCCTTGTGGCCCTTTACGCGAATCTCCACCTTGTGAAATAGTCCATCGTTCACCAGGGGCTCCGGCCGATACACGATGTTGTACTGGTGCCGCACTTCCTCGGCGATGATTTCGAAAGACGTGGTGAGATCTTCCAGCTTGAAAGGGAAGTAGGGCTTGCCGCCAGTCTGGCTGGTGAAGTACTTCAGAACCTTGTCGCCCTCGGTGTCGCCCTGGCTCAGATTATTCGTGGAAATCGCGTAGATGAAAGTGTCGGCCATTTGCGCCGATGCCAGCGCCTGATCGCGCGTGGCGTGGCTCTGATTGTCGTCGCCGTCGCTTACGATAACGATGATCCTGCGGAACTGGTAGCTCGGCTGCTCCTGCGCCAGCCTGTCGGAAGCGTAGCGAAGGGCGTCGTACATCGCCGTGCCGCCGCCCGGGCGCAACTCGTGGATGGCGAGGCTGAGTTTATCGGTGTCCGGGGTGAGGTCACAGACCGTTTCGACATTGCTGTCAAAGCTCACCACCATCGCCTTGTCGACGTTGGACCTTAGAATTTCATCCAGGAACTGGCTGGCGGCTTCCTGCTCGAACTTGAAGCGGTCGCGGATGCTGTTGCTGGTATCGATGAGGACCGCCACGCGCAGCGGCAGGGAAGGCTCGGCGGTAAATTCCTGGATGGCCTGCGGTTTCCCGTTTTCCAGCACCTCGAAGTCTTCTTTGCCGAGACCGGTGACGAACCGGCCCTTCCTGTCGGTGACCGAGAAGGCCATGCTGACACGCGTGACTTCCACCGAAATGTGGGTAGGCTGATCGCCCTGGGGCAGGGAGGCCGGCGGTTGCGCCGGTGGGGTTTGTTGCCCGGCGGCCAAGAGGGCGGGCAGCATGAGGCCCAAGGCCGCGCGAAGAACCCGGGATCGCATAATGCCGATTATATCGTGACGCCGGTTCCGCGCTTGTCCCTATTACAGATTGAGCAGCTTTTCCAGGACTTCGATCTGGTGTTCGGCCTTGTCGGCGTACTCTTTGGCCGCCGCCAGATCCGACTGATTCAGAGCGTTCTCGGCCGATCGCAAATAGGTGTCCATCAGTGCTTCGGGCTGGGTGAATTTGGCATTCAGGCCCATACCCTGGGACTGCATCGTCCTCTTCAAATTCGCGAGGCTGTCGTGGATGGAGCCGGCGCGTACCTGGAGCTTGGCGAAATCTTCGCGAGCCTGCAGAACTTGCGCGCGGCTCGGACCGGCCGGAGCGGCGGGCGCGGCGTTCTGCTGCGGTTGCGGTGGCGGCTGCGTCGGCGCCGGAGCGGTCTGCGCGGCGGCTTGCTGCACCGGCTGCTGCTGGGGCGTTGCCACATTGGGCGAACTCCGCGGGGCCGATTTGGAAACCGCGGCCTGCTGCACCGTTGCAGCAGGCGGAGCCTCGACGGGAGCGGACACCGGTTCGGGGACGGGCGTCACCGCGGGTGTCACAGCCGGCGGCGCGCCTGGCGCGGCAGCTTGCGGCGGGGAGGATTGTTGCACTTGAGCGGGCACTGCCGCTCTGGTCGGTTTCCAGGGTGCAAATTCCACGGCGCATACAATGGCCGCAGCGGCGGCCACCCCACCTATAGCCATCCACAGCCAGCGCTTGCTCCTGGGAGGCGCGGCGATGGCTGGTGGCGGCGCTGTTCCAGCCGCCGCTACGGGAGCAGCCGCCACGGAAGCCGCCGGCATGGCAACGGGCCCTGTGGGCGCCTGGACGATCCCCGCCACGGCCATCAGCGCGTTGCGAAACGCCGCAGCCGACTGGAAGCGGGCGTTCGGATCCTTCGCCACGGCCATCAGGATCACATCGTTGAGCGCTTGCGGGAGCCGGGGATCCAGAGCGATGGGCGGGACCGGGGCCTTCTCCAGGTGAGCCGCCATAATGGAATACTGGCTCTCGCCATCGAACGGCCGCTTGCCCGTTACCAGTTCGTAGAGGGTCACGCCCACGGAATAGAGATCCGCGCGCGCGTCCAGAGTAGCCGCACCCTGAATCTGCTCGGGCGACATGTAGTACACCGACCCCATGGTGGTCCCGGTCATGGTCAGCTTCTGGTCGGCCGCCGCTTTGGCGATGCCGAAATCCATCAGTTTCACCACGCCCGATTGGGTGAGCATCATGTTGGCCGGCTTAATGTCGCGATGGACCACGCCGCGGGCATGGGCGAAATCCAGCGCCGAGAGAACTTGCCCTACATAGTCCAACGCCTGCGGCAGGGGCAACGGACCTTGCCGCAGTCTGTGCTCCATCGTTTCCCCATCCACGAACTCCATCACCATCAAGAGCTGATTGCTGGCGCGAACCGCGGTGTGGAGCTGCGCGATATTGGGGTGTTCCAGCATGGCCAGCACCTTGATCTCCCGCAGGAAGCGGTCCGCCAGTTCGGGCATGGCCGCCAGGTCGGGCAGCAGGACCTTCATGGCCTCAACCCGGTCCGAAATCACGTTCCGGACTTTGTACACCTTTCCCATCCCGCCGGCGCCCAGGATGCCGACCACCTGGTAATCTCCGATGGTGGACCCGATTTCGAGCTCCATGGCCCCTCCTCTTATTTGCTTTATTTGCTTGTAACGACGTCTTTGACCTGCGGCGTGCCCGGTCCGCTGAACGTACCTACCGAGGAACTTGCGTCCACATCGGTGATCGTAATGGTCCCGATGTTATCTTCGATACTGCGGATCACCTTGCCGGTATCGGGGTCGCGCACCTCACGCACTTTGCGCTTGACGTTCAGCACCGCGCCCACTTTGACACCGTTCCTGGAGCCAACATTGATAATCAGCGCCTTGAGGTCCGACGCGTCGGCCACAACCCCGTTGATCTCCAGTACCACGGTCGGCAGGCTGGCGGCTTTGGCTTCCAACTGCGTGGCCGCGTCCGTTACGGCCTTGTTGGTGGCTTCCCCGAGGATGGTGTTCTGAAAACCGCTGGACTTCATGTCGATGCCGGCCCCGGCCGATGGCCCGTACACGCTGCCGCCCGCCCCCAGCAGTCCTACGCCGCCGCGCGACGCCTCGCCCTTGCCTTGGCAACTGGCCAGTATCTCGGCCGTGCTGGTGTCGATTATGCGAACGGTAATCTGGACTACCGCGGTGGATTTGGATTTCTGCGCCCCGCCGAGTCCGAACCGGCCGGTAACCGAGCCCAGCGCTCCGGCGCCAGCCTTGGTGGTGGAGTTGTCGTTGCCGAATTGGGTGATGCTGCCGATGATCATGGCATCCACGCCCAGAATGCGCGCCAGTTTGGCGGCAGTGGACGCATCGGCACGGTCGCTGTTGGAGAAATTCTGCTCGGCGATGATCTTGTCGAGCTGTTTCCGCTCGATCACCGAATAGGCGCCGCCGTTCACCAGGCGGTCGACCAGGATATCGGCAATGCCCTTGCCCACGTCCTGATCGCTGCCGAAAATCTGAGCGACGGTAGTTTTCACAGTGGCATAGTCGAAATCCAATACCGCGACGCGCTTCTTCTGGGCGGCCGCGGGGAACAGCACTGTAAAGAGTAATAGGAATAAAGTTAACGTCGTGCGGCGCATAGGGACACGCCCTCCATCAGGACAAAGATAGGCTACTCAAGCGTTGGAGTCAACGGCAGAGGGTACTGCCCGGCTTGGCGGCTTGGGTCCGGCTTGGGTAAGGCGAAGCGCTTTCTGTTTACGCTCTGACCACAACTTCGCGGAGCCGGTCTTTAGTGAGGAAGAACTTCACCGAGTCGGAACGCGAGAAAAGCCTCTCCAGGCTGCGATTGTTGAAGAGTTGGACTGGCCGGCGCGTGCCCTGCTGCAGCACTTGCAGATTCTTTACGTCCTGAATCCGAAAGGTGTAATACGGAACGGCTTCCAGCTTATCGTCGGCATGGAAAAATGCCAGCAGATAACTGCCTGGCCGCACTATTCTATGCAGCCGCTCGACCACAGCCGCAAGCAGAGCCGGCGCGAGGTACTCCAGAACGTCCCAGATGAGCACACCGTCGAAGTGCCCTTCGGGGTAATCCAATGACTGGCGGAGAAAAAAATCGATGAGGCCCGGGTTCGATTGGTCGGCCAACCCGTCGGCGCCGGAGGTTTCGCTCAGAATCTGCAGGAAGTTCTCGGAATACAGCCGATGCCCCAGATCGGTGATAAAGCTCACGTTTTGCTGGGTTGCGCCGCCCAGATCGAGCAGGGTGAGCCCGGACAGACCGTGAATATGGCCGAAGAACTCCTCCAGGCCCCGGCTGGTACGCGTCACCATGCCATCCTGCGCCGCGATGGTCCGCGAGGGAAGCAGCAGCCGTCCGGGACCCTCATCGCCCCGTGGGCCGCCAGATCCCCGCTTCGATCCAGAAAACCACATGGGGCCCCCAGAAGCTATCGGCGGTTTTCCGCCACTGGCGCCGGCGCCGGGGTGGACGCGGCGGCCGGCGCCGGAGTAGAGGCAGCCGGTTTGGCAGCCGCTTTCACAGGCTCCGGCTTGATGATATCGATGCTGCCCTTGAAATAGGCGCCGTCTTCTATGACGATGCGTGCGGTGCGGAGGTCGCCCATCAGCTTGGCGTCTTTGCGAATCTCCAGGCGCTCGAAGGCTTCCACGTTTCCTTGTATGGTTCCCAGGACCAGGACTTCGCGGGCCTTGATGCTGGCTTGTATGGTGCCGTGCGGTCCGATGGTCAACTTGTTTTCGGAGGCTTCCAGCGTACCTTCCACCGTGCCGTCCACGTAGAGATCTTCTTTGCTGTAAATCTGGCCCACTACCTTGACCGATTTTCCGATTGAATTGCCGGCATTGGCCGGCTCGAATCTTGACACGGGGGTGCTAGACACGGGTGTGATCTCCTTTTTCACTTCCACGGAATGCGTTACCGGAACTGGCGCACTAGCCGCGGCCGGCGGAACGCTTTGCGGTACTTGCGGACTGAAGGGTTTTGGCGGTTCTTCGTCGCGGCGCTTATTCCACATGCTACCGCCCTCCTGCTAAAAAGATTAATTCGTCATACATGATACTGCTCTTTAGTCTAAGGGTCATCCGGAGAAATGGCAATGTCAATCTGTTACCGTTTGCCCGTTGAGCGTTTGGCGCGCGTCTCAATCACGATGGGCGTGCCGCGGAAACCGAACTGCCGCCGGATGCGGTTGGCCAGGTGGCGCTCGTGGGAGAAGTGCAGCGGCCCGCCGCGATCTACGAAGACGGCGAACGCCGGAGGCCGGATGGAGTGCTGCGTAATGTAAAAAATCTTGCGTTCTTCGAATTTGAGCTGCTCCACAAACCGGTTCAATTCGCCGGTGGTGACCCGCCGGGAGGCCGATTCGTAGCATTCGCGAATCAGCTTGAAAAGCGGCTCCACGCCCGCGCCGCTCAGCGCGGAAAGAAACACGATGGGCGCGTAGTCCAGGAATTTGAACTCATCGCGGATATCCTGCTCGAATTCTCTTTTTTTCTGGCCCTTCTGACCCTTCACCTGGTCCCACTTGTTCACGCAGATAATCACCGAGCGGCCGCCTTCGTGGGCGTAGCCGGCAATGGTCGCATCGAGCCCCACCACGCCTTCGGCGGCATCCAGCATCAGCAGCACTACATGCGCCATGCGGATGTGGCGGCGCGCCATCACCACACTGAGCTTTTCGGCCATATCGCGAGTCTTGCCCTTGCGGCGGATGCCGGCAGTGTCCACGAAGACATACTCGGCGCCCTCGCGGCTGACCTTCTCGTCGACCGCATCGCGGGTAGTGCCGGCGATGGGTGAGACGATGGCGCGTTCCTGGCCGGTGAGGGTATTCAGGAGGGTGGATTTGCCCACGTTGGGGCGGCCGATGATGGCTACCTTGATAACTTCGGTTATCTTTTCGGCGGCGTCAGGGGCCGGTTCGGAGTCTTCCGGGAAGCCTTCGGTGACGCGATCCAGCAGGGCATCGACACCGGTGCCGTGCTCGGCCGAAACCGGAAATATGTCGGCGATTCCCAGACTGTAGAACTCGTGGGCAAGCCCTTCCCGCTCCACGGTATCCACTTTATTGACCGCGATGGAGACCGGCTTGCCGAGCTTGATGAGCATGCGCGCCAAGTCGCGGTCGGAGCCGGTGATTTCCGCGCGTCCGTCGACCAGAAAGATGATGTGCGAGGCTTTGCGCAGGGCTACTTCGGCCTGATGGAGAATCTGGGCGGGGATGTAATCCTGGTCTTCGACGACGATGCCGCCGGTGTCGATCAATTCGAAGCGGCGGCCCTGGTGTTCAGCCTGCCCATGGAGACGGTCGCGGGTAATGCCGGGCTCGTCGCCGACAATGGCGCGCCGCTGCCCGGTAATTCGATTGAAGAGTGTGGACTTTCCAACGTTGGGCCGGCCCACAATGACCACTGTGGGAATGGCATTGGACATGTGAATTCAATGATAGCAGGGTGGTGTGCGCGTTTCCGGCAGCAGCGCCACAGCGGGTGCTTAATTAACCGTTTTGGAGGTTCCGACTGTTCAGTCCCAGCAACAGCTCCCTCACGGTTGCGGCTCTGTTACGGTTGCCTCGTGTTTGCAGCTACGTACAGAGCCGCGACAGTAAGTAAGGGAGCGGTCCGCGGACGCCCATTCCCCCAGATAGGTTAAGCACCCCGCCACAGCCGCTGCGGATTTCCGATCCGCCTTACGTCTTGATTCGTGCCAACGTGGCGGGATTCCGCAACTCGCGCAGGGCATCCGCCGCGATCCAGCGGGCCGGCCGGGAATCCTGCTGGCGGATCTCCTCGGCCACCGCTATGGCCAGCTTGTGCAAGCGCCGATTGCGCTTGCCGATGTTCCGCAACGCCCAGTTCACCGCCTTCTTGACCATGTTGCGATTGTCGCTCGCGGCCTCGGCAATCAGCGGCAGGAGCGCCGCGAATTGCTCGTCGGACACATTCCCGCGCTTCACCGCCAGGCCCGCCATCAGCGCAAAACCGGCTCGCCGGACGAACTCGCGCCTGGCCCGCGCCCATTGCGCGGCCTTCGCAAAGGCCATCGGAGTGTCGCGGAGCAGATTCTGGCAAGCCTGGTCGCAGACGTCCCAGGAGTCGAAATCGCGCGCCCAGCGATCCATCTGGCGGGCGGTGACAAGCGCCGGGTCGTCCACCAATGTCGCCAGGATGCGCGCTTCGTGGATGCCCGAATTCCAGAGCTGCTCCGCCAGGGCGTGGTCGCGTCCGGCTTCTTTGGCCATGCGGCGCAGCACGGGCAGCGGCACTCCCAGCGTTCCAGCGGTATTGATGCCGTAGCGCGCCATGCCCGCCACGTTGGCCGGGTTGGCGTGGGATCGCAACGTCTCGATCAGTTGCTCAATCATACTCCACGCTTACCAGAAACAGGCCGCGAGCGGGAACCGTGGGGCCGCATTTTTCCGGCAGCACGCCGCACTCGGCGATATTGCCTTTGCCGGCTTCGATCAGCGTGCCCACCACGTTGCGGACCATGTGCTTGAGGAAGCCGCTGCCACGGATGCGGTAGGTGAGGCGTCCGGGAGCGCGTTCCAGCACCGAAGAGAAGATGCGGCGGACTTTGGAATGGCCCTCGGCATCGCGTTCGTCCGAGGCGGCGTAGGCGGTGAAATCGTGCTCGCCCTCGAAAGCGCGCGCCAGTTGGACCATGCGGTCCTCATCCAGCGGGTAGGGGTGATGCAGCACGTAGGGCCACTCGAAAGGGCTGCAAACTTCGCCGCGAACGATGCGATACTCGTACGTTTTGGCCCTGGCATCGAAGCGCGGATGGAAATCGGCGTGAACTTCTTCCACGGCCAGCACTCGGATGGAGTGCGGCAGCAGGCGGTTCACGGCGCGGCGCAGGTTTTCAGCCGGGATGGGGTTAACTAGGTTGAACGCCGCCACCTGAGCGAGCGCGTGAACCCCGGCATCGGTGCGGCCGGAGCCTGCCACTACCACGGGCGCACCCTCGATTTCCGAGAGAATCGCTTCCAAAGTGCCCTGGACGGTCGGCAGGTTGGGTTGGATCTGCCATCCGTGAAAGGTGCTTCCGTCGTATGCCAACTGGATTCGAATGCGGCGCATCACACGGGGCGTGAGCCCGGTTTCACCACCGGAATGCCCTGCATACACAGGGGGCATGCATCGGGATAATGGGCCGCGACATGCATGGTGACCAGCGCCACGCGCGGGACACTTACGTCAGCCTGACCGCCGCTCCGGTCGATGATGGAACCGGCCGCCACCACGTTGGCGCCGGCGGCGCGCAGCACGTCGATGACGTCGTGCGTGGTGCCGCCGGTGGTGATGACGTCTTCAATTACCACCGTGGTTTCACCAGGCGCCACGGTGAAGCCCCGGCGCAGTTGCATGTCGGTGCTGCCGGGTGGCCGTTCCAGAAAGAGAAAGCGCGTGCCCAGCGCGCGCGCCACTTCGTGGCCGATGATCAGGCCGCCCAACGCCGGCGACACCACCAACCCGATGTGTGCAGGAGTTATCTTCCGGATGGCCTCGGCCAGCAGGCGGCCGAGCTTTTCGGCCGCCGCGGGATGTTGCAGCACCAGCGCCGATTGCAAATATTCCGAGCTGTGCAGGCCGCTGGTGAGGCGAAAATGGCCCTGGAGATAGGCGCCTGTGGAGCGGAACAATTCCAGGATGGACTCGGCTTGCGGTGTCACAAAGGCCTACTATACCATCGAACGAAAATGGCGCCGGCCGGCCTCCGCCCACGAGGCTGGTTGTACAAGAAAAATACGGACCCGTTCCGGATTGGTACACATAATTGACACGAGGGTGCCAACTTTTCGTACAGGGATCGCCGATCCCCACCCGTGGATGCTTGATTTTGCGATGCTTTTGGTTTGGTGCGGGAATTGCTCGTTATTTGGCGTGACTAAGACAATACAGGCTCCCGGAGAGACGATTGTTCCTCGCTTTGCCGTCCTGCCAAACGAGTCACCTCGCATACAACTCTGCTAGTCGACCCCTGTTGCCCCCCCCAATCGTCTCTTCGCGGGCCTGCTTTAAATGGAGACAGCAGGCCCGGTAGATCTCGTTTACGATAGATGCATGGCCAAAGGAATGTTCGAGGTGGAGTGCCCGTGCTGCCAGGCGGTTCTCAAAGTGGATGCCGAGACGCGGACGGTGATCGCGCACACTGTTCCGGTGAAGCCGCTGCCGATTGAGGATCTGGCGGCGGAAGTTGCCAAACTGAAGGGCGCCGGCGCACGGCGGGAAGAGCTTTTTCAGAAGAGCTTCGAAGCTGAAAAGTCCCACGGTAAAGTGTTGGAAAAGAAGTTCGACGAGTTGTTCAAGCGGGCCAAGGAAGACCCCGACAAGCGACGGCCCCAGCGCGATATAGACCTCGATTAGGGTGGCGGTCTGAAGAAGCCCGTCCCACCTTGACCAATTTCCCGTCATCCCAGCGAAACACGGCGTCGAAATGGCGGCTATCGGCCGCATCGCCATCTTTGGCGCGAGCCACCTCGATAGTCAAATCGCGATAGAACAGCCGCACCAGGAAGACCAGCGAAAAGGTCTGCGGCGGGAATGGATCGCTCTCGAAGAACAAGTGCGCGCCCTTGGGAAGCGATGGCTGGACCTGCTGTAACTGTGCAATCGTTTCGGTGGTGGGCAGATCCGCACTGGTAAAAACTTGCATAGTCTTGCGGGACTCGTGGGTATGCGCCGGCGCCAGTGCCAGCGCCACCCCCAGGAACAGGACCGCCGGCGGGAGCGCCCGGGCGAAACGAACCCGCAGCGTCTCGAGCGCGGCGGCGGCGTACAAGGCCCACCCCGCCATAGGCAAATACAGGAAAAAGCCGGAGTAATGCGGCACGAAAATGAAGGGCAGAACGCTGAACAGAATGAAACACCAGGCGAACAGCAAGGGACGCGAGCGTTGCCAGATGGCCAGCGCGAGCATCGCCACCACCAACAGGATGGTGTTGGCGTCGCGAAAGAAGTGGTCCTGGTAGAAGAGCACGTTCAGATAGAGATGAAAGGTGTGCAGATAGCGCGCCGGGGATATCGCGGGCCGATACAAAGGGTTGGCGGCTAAACTGTCCGGACCGGTGAGTTTGCCCACCACGTACGGAAGGGTGACGAGGGCCGCAATTGCGACACCGCGCACGCCCCCTTTCAGCCGGTGCCAGATCCACTCGTAGCAGAGGATCGCGAGCGGCAGCGTGACCGCCAGTTCCTTGGAATTGAGCGCACAAATGTAGAGCGCCAGGAAGACTGCCCACTGGCGCAGGCGCAACGTCTTACCCGCCTGGCGGACTCCGGCGTAATAGTCGAACGCCGCCCAGTAAAACGCGAAACAGAGCAACTCGTAAATGGTGCCGGTACTGTAATACAGGTTCACCAGCCACGCGTGATAGCTCACCAGCAAGGTTGCCAAAAGCGCGACCTCGCGGCGTTCGGTGAGCCGCAGGCAGACCCGGTACAGCAACCAAAGGTTCAGGAGCAACAGCGCGAAACAGACTGCGCGGAAAGGCATGGGATGGAATCCCGCGAGGCGATAGATGGCGACGTACAGAATTCCGCCCATGGGACGGTAAGCCGTGGTCCAGTAAGTCAGATTGCTCAGGACCAGCCGCGCGAACGAGGGAGTCAAATGGAAGTTCAGGTTCATCAGGTCGTCGCCTGTGAACCGGGCCCGCAGTCCGCCGCCGGCGAACCAGAAGAAATATGCCACCAGAAAAAGAGCTGGCCCCAACCGGGCCGTTAGCGCGCGCACTGCGCTCTATTATCGCCTACCGGCAGACTCTGCCAGCCGGAAAACGCAGCACCAAGCGCGTGCCGGAGGCCGGTTCGTGCCGCAGGGTTCCGTCCAATTGGCTGGTCAGCACCTCGACGATTCGCAGTCCCAGCGAATTCCCGTCGGTCCCGTCCCTTCGATCTGCCGGGATGCCCACGCCATCGTCGGCCACGGAGAGCTCGTGGATTCCGGGGGCGGATTCGCGGAAGGAGACGGCGATCCGGCCGCGTTCCCGGCCGAGAAATGCATATTTGAAGGCGTTGGTGAGCAGTTCGTTCAAAATCAGGCCGCATGGCACGGCCTGCTCGATGGCCAGTTCGATGGGGTCGAGGGCTAATTCTATGGCGATCCGGTCCGGCTCGCTCGCCAGTGCGGCATGCAGCCGTTGCACCAGTTGGGTGGCGTATTCCGCGAAATTAATGCGGTCCAGGCGCTCGTTCCCGTAGAGATGCTCGTGAATCAGCGCCATGGAGCAGACGCGCTGCTGGCTTTGAAGCAGCGCCTGCTTCGCCGTGGGATTCGCAACGGCGTCCGCCTTCATGCTCAACAGGCTGGAAACCACCGCCAGGTTGTTCTTGACGCGATGGTGAATCTCTTTGAGCAGGATGGTCTTCTCCGCCAGGGCCGACTCCAGCGCATGCTGGGTGCGTTTCTGTTCGCTGATGTCCTGCGCGCAAACCAGGACCTTCCTGGCCTGGTGGAACTCCATTGGTGAGGTGGAAATCAGCAGGCACGCTTCGACCCGGGCGCCATCCACGAAGCGGGGCACCCATGCCTCCACACCCTCATGATGTGCGCCGTTGGTCAGCGAGTCGATAACCGCCGCGCGGATGGCGCAGTACGCACATGCCGGCCCTTTTCCGCAGCCCGTGGGATCGGCCAGAGCACTGCGGCACCCGAAAGCGCCACCCGGCTGCCGGCCCACGATGTCGGCCGTTGCCTTTCCGGCGAACCGTGCGGCCAGATCGTTCACCTTCTCCACGCGGTACTGGTCGTCGATCACGAAGAGCGCTACCGGGGCGTTGGCGTGTATGGCGACTAACTCCGCCCAGGCGGCTTGCAACTTCGCCTCCAGGCGTTTGTGCGCGGTCACCTCGCTCGCGGCCATCAGCACGCGCATATCGCCGGCTTGTTCCAGCGGGATGTAGGAGAAATCGAAATAGCGCTCTTCTGCCGGCGAATGGGGATCGCGATGCAACGGAACCGGCTGCCCGGCCGCGTGGTAGGCCATGCCGGCTTCGCGCACAATCCGGAGGAGCGGAATCAACAGGGGCGCGGCTTCGGGCCACACATCAGCCACCGTTCTGCCAAGCATGTGCTCCCCGGGCGACAGCGCCTCGCAGGCCGGGTTCACCATCTCGATGACGAAATCCGGACCACGCAACAAGACGATCGCCGTGGGTGAGTTTCGAATCACCAACTCCAGGATGCTGATCTTCACACTACCGGGTCCCCCTGTCTCAGCAGCAATTGAACCTGGCGCAGAAATTGGGCCGGCGGAAAGGGCTTGGGCAGAATCTGCACTCCGCGGCCCAACAGCCCCTTTTGGTCGAGCGCATCGTGCCGGTAGCCGGAGACGAACAGCACTTTCATGCCGGGGTGCCGGGGCTTGAGCCGTTCCGCCAATTGCGGCCCCGTCATGCCGGGCATCACCACGTCGGTCACCAGGAGGTGGATGTCGTTCTGGTAGACGCCGGCGATTTCTTCGGCTTCCTCGGCATTCCTGGCCGCCAGCAATTGGTAGCCCTCGCGCTCCAGGAACCGGTGCATCAAACGGCGGACGCCATCCTCGTCCTCCACCAGCAGGATGGTGGAAGCGGAAGCCTCGCCAACGCCTTGGAACGTGCCCACGCAGGGCAACAGTATCTGGAAACTTGTGCCTTTGCCCACCGCGCTCTCCGCGCCGATATACCCCCCGCTCTCGAGCACGATGCTGTGCACCAGGGACAAGCCCAATCCATCTCCGAACTGTTCCGTTTTGGCATCGAAGCGCGGCTCGAAGATGCGCGCCAGACTGGCCGGCTCGATGCCCTCCCCGTTTTCGGACACGCACAGTTTGACATAGGCGCCCGGACGGTATTGGCGCGCCAGAGGATCATCGGCGCCGATTTCAAGCGTCGAGCTTTCGATCCGCAGCTCCCCTCCGGCGGGCATAGCGCCGCGCGCGTACAGGGCGAGGTTCAGAAACAGTTGCCTGAGCTGGCTGCGGTCTCCGCGAATGTAACCCAACGGGAAGCCCAGTTGGGTGGTCAGGGTTGCGGCCTCGCCCAAAGTTTGGACAATCAGCGGCCGCACATCGAGGATCAAGTCATGAATGCTCAGCACCTCGAACCGCTCGCCTCCGTGGCGGCTGATCGCCAGGAGTTGGGTGGTGGTAGAGGCGGCCAGCGAAGCGGCCTGTAGGATCTCGCCAATCTGCTTGCGGTCTTCGCCGGTGAGGCGGGCGCTCAATTCTTCCGCGTACCCCAAAATCACCATGAGCTGATTGTTGAAATCGTGGGCCAGCCCTCCCGCCATGCCGGCGATGGCATCCATCCGCTGGGACTGCAGCAGCCGGGCCTCCGTCTCTCTCCGGAGGCCGATATCACGTACCGTGAGGATGGAGCCCAGCACCTCATCGCCCGAGCGGTTCTCGAAGCACTCCACTTCCACCAGCGTGCGCCCGCCGAGTTGCGAAACCAGGGTGTAAGTTCGGCTCTCCCGTTCCGCCAGGTCGAACACCGGGTTCCTGGCCGGCTGATCGGTGATTTCGTCGTAAAGGCGCAGCACGTCCATCAGGTGCCGCCCCTGTGCCTGCCCGTCCTGCCAGCCGGTGAGCCGTTCTGCGGAAGGGTTCATAAAGGCTACTTCGCCATCGGAATCGGTGGCCACAATGCCTTCTCCCACGCTGCGCAGCATGGTGGCCAGCCACGCCGCGCCGGTGCGCAGGCGGCGCTCCATGGCGGCCTTGTAGAGGGCAGTCGGAATCACGCTGCGCAGGTCGCCATCGGAAATCGGCTTCAGTATGTAGCCTAGCGGCTCGGTGACCTTGGCCCGCTCGATGGTCTCCCGGTCGGCATGGGCCGTCAGGTATACCACCGGCATCCGCATGGACCGCAATGCCGCGGCCGTGCCTATGCCATCCATCTCGCCCTTCAGCCTTATGTCCATGAGCACCAGGTCGAACGGCGTGGACCGGGCGCACTGCAGCGCTTCTTCTCCGGACCGGGCGATGGACGGCGCCGGGTAGCCCAGCCTCTCGATGCGCCGCTCGAGGTCGGCGGCGATCAGGCCCTCGTCTTCCACCACCAGGATCCGTTTTTGGAAATCTTCGCTCGCTAGCATCGGTTCGTTCCCCGCTGCGGTTGTAGCATGCGTCCCGCGCCGGACTTGCCAACTCCAGCAGAAATCCTTTGGAATGAGCGAAAAAAAATCAGAATTTGTCGTGACCGGCGGCGGCCGATGGAGCCATCGCGGTATCATGATGATTCCCCGCATGATTGTCACGGCCAACACCCTGCGTTTCGATTCCCTGTCTCTGGATAGCGGCGCCACCCTGGCTCCGGTGGAGGTAACCTACGAATCCTATGGGGAATTGAACGCCGCCAAGTCCAACGCCATTCTTGTCCTGCATGCATTTTCCGGCGACGCTCACGCGGCTGGAATCAGCCCCGAAACCGGCCAGCCGGGATGGTGGGACAACATGATCGGACCCGGCAAGGCCTTCGACACGAACAAATACTTCGTAATTTGCTCCAATGTGCTGGGCGGCTGCCGCGGAACCACGGGGCCTTCGTCCATCAACCCCGCCACGGGACGTCCGTACGGCATGTCCTTCCCGGTAATCACCGTAGGCGACATGGTGCGGCTGCAAGCCATGCTGCTGAGCGCCCTGGGCATCGAGAGGCTGCTGGCAGTGACCGGCGGCTCCATGGGGGGCATGCAGGCGCTGGAATGGGCGGTGGCGTATCCCGGCCGCGTGGTGGCCGCCATCCCCATCGCCGCCACCACGCGCCACAGCGCCCAGCAGATCGCCTTCAATGAAGTGGGGCGGCAGGCCATCATGGCCGACCCCAATTGGGATGGCGGCAACTACTACGGCAAGGAACCGCCGGGCCGCGGCCTGGCGGTAGCGCGCATGGTGGGCCACATCACCTACATGAGCGACGACTCCATGCGCGAGAAATTCGGCCGCCGCCTGCGCGGCAAAGAGGCATTCGGGTTCGATTTCGAGGTCGACTTCGAGGTGGAAAATTACCTGCGCTACCGCGGCAACCAGTTCGTCGGCCGCTTCGATGCCAATTCCTACCTGTACATCACCAAAGCGATGGATTATTTCGACCTGACCAACGGCAATCGATCCCTGGCAGGGGCGCTCGAAGCCGTACAGGCGCGCTTCCTGGTGATCAGCTTCAGCTCCGACTGGCTGTACCCCAGCTACCAATCGCAGGAACTGGTGCGCGCGCTGCGGTCGCGCAATTGCGACGTGGCGTATGTGGAGCTGGAATCCAATTACGGGCACGATTCCTTCCTGGTGGATGTGGCCGAGCAGGCCAGCCTGGTGCGCGGGTTTCTGGCCAGCACGTTCGAGAAACTTTCATGAGCGCCCAAATCGGCAAACAGATCGGCAGGAAGCGGGCTTTCGTCAGCGAACTATTGGGGCGCAGCGACTATGCCATCATCGGCGAAATCGTGGAGCCGCGCACCAAGGTGCTCGACCTGGGATGCGGCGAAGGCGAATTGCTCGAGTGGCTGGCACAGACCAAGGGCGTGGATGCGCGCGGAGTGGAGATTTCGAGCGCCAAGGTGCAGCGCGCCATCGCGCGCGGCGTTTCGGTGTTCCAGAGCGATATCGATGCCGGGCTGGCCGACTATCCGGACCAGGCCTTCGACTACGTGATTCTCAGCCAGACATTGCAGGAGACGCACCATCCCCTCCAGGTGCTGCGAGAAATGCTGCGCGTGGGACGCCGGAGCATCGTGGCATTTCCGAATTTCGGGCACTGGCGGGTGCGATTTTCGATGTTGACCAGCGGAGGCGCGCCGCGGACGCGGCTGTTTCCCTACGAGTGGTACGATTCGCCCAATATTCACTTTCTGACGGTGCTGGATTTCGAGAATCTGGCGGCGAAGGAGGGCATCCGGGTGGAGCGGCGCTATTTTCTGGCGGGGAGGAGGAAGGTGCGGGCGCTGCCTAATTTGATGGCGGAAGTGGCGGTGTATCTGGTGTCGCGGGGGTGAGGGGGATTATCGCGGGAGTAATGTCTCGGAAGGCTGTTGGGGACGTCTTAGCGGCATGGGTCCGGCATGGGCGACAATGCGGACAAGTGAAAGCGGCATCTCAAACCAGACGATCGTACTCGCGGTGACTGCCGATCCAATACCACACGATTCGATCTTTGTTCATGACGGCCAAGGCACGGTACTCCAGACCGATGCGAACCGGGTAGATGTTGTCTTCGCCTTCCAGTTTTTTAGAATTGCAGACCGGGATGTGCCGGATTGGTTCGAAAGAGACAGTATGAGCGCTTAGCGTCGCGTTGAGCGTCAATCGGAAGGTGCGAAAACAGCCGCCAGAACTGGCGCGTGGTGCGCGACTGCATTAAAGCAGGTCGTCCATCGGTACCGTCTCGCCCCGCTCATCTTCTTCAACGGCTTCCCGTGCCATGCGGCGGATCACATCGCGCTTTTCGGCAAACCGCGTCTTCCAAGCGCTCTCGTCGGCTATCGAGGCCAAAATCTGCGCGGCTATGGCATCCTGCTCGTCCTGGGGCTTCGGCGCTCTCGAAAAATGACCCTACTTTGCTCTCCAAAAGTGACCCACCACCACCGTCAGTTGGGTGGGGGCCTTGCCGCGAGGCAAAGCCCGTTTCTTGCCTAAGGGCAAGCGTCCAGATGACTCACCTTGGGTTGCTCCTTCTCGCCGACGCACGCAGCGTCTGCCTGCGCCATGAATGCGTTACGTGCCTTTGGCGCGGATGACGTGGTCAACACTGCACGCCTGCGGCGTGGATGATATCGCTGGTGGATTTTTGCCCCTGGGCAAGGCGTGTTCTTCGTGTGGGTCACTCTAAAAGAGCAGAAGTGGGTCAATTCTGGAGAGCGCCGAGGTCCTGGGGCAGCGCGGCGACTTTTTCCAGAGCCTTTTCCAGCAACGTGGACATGCCACAATTCTATCAGCGGACAGGAGGGGCCGCCACGTCGCGCACGGCAACGACGTGGAGGACGGCTTCAAATGAGCGAGATGGGGACTACACTGCCAAGTGGCTTTTAATGGGGGACGGTCAGTTTCCAGAAACGCCGTTAGAACGAAGCCGCTATCGCGGCGGACGCTACGCGTGGGCAAGACTTCGGCCTGCATTCTTCGCAGAACCTCCTTGCTTCGCGGCAGGCATCGGTGTAGGATCGTTTCCGTGGTCCGTAGATCACAGCATCTGGCACCGCGAAGACTCCATCCTGAATGGTACGAAGGTACCAAAATGCCATTCAATACCCATATCTGCCGCGTCCGCCGCAAGCAATAGCGGCTTCCTTCAAACGGCTCTATCGAAAACGCTTAATTCATCGACAAGGTCCGGAGTCTTCCGTCTGGGCGTTTCCGATAGAGTACTAACGTCTTCTTGCCGTTATCGGAAAGAAGCCCGATATCCATGTCGCTCACCAGGGCGACGATAGCTGCGCCCGGCGGCTAGGGAATCGGCTTTGGCGGATCGGCTACGAGGTCGAAAACTCGGTCGACTGATTTGTCCGAGTTCCGTAGCCTCAGACGTGAATCGCTCAACCACTCTATTTCTGCGTTGCCGACTGGTCCCGTCAGGGGATAGCCCACCGCAACACGCTCCGTAGAGATGATCGCCAGGAAGGAACGCTGATTCCCGAATTCTCTCGTCTCCTCGCCCTTTTCGTCCAGACCCCAGTCGAAGTCGTAGATCATCTCAACGAACGCGAGATTACGCCCATCCTTGGACCAGACGAGTGGATAAGAAATCTCGTGGATGTTCTCGTAGTGATCCGGGAGTTTCTGAGCTGCGGGAATACTGCCGCCGTTCGCAACACCACGCTTAGACTGAAGCGGCTGGGAGGGCTTCTTCTGCGCCGTCGTCGGTCTGACCTCGTTGCTACATCCTGGCGTATAGACGGGTTTGTCATTGAAGAGAACACAATAATTCTGCGAGGCTGGTGTTGCAAAGTGAATAATCCAGCCGATGTGTGCGAGGGTCTCGTAGTCGGGTGACCAGGAGAAATATAGCCCAGTGAATTCCTTCTCCACTTTGCCGGATACGGCATTCAGCACCAAATAATCCTCGCCAGATGGGTTGTACTCGCATCTCACGCCGATGCGCGCATCGCCGATCCACTCGACATGGCCATACCCGCACACGCCACCCAATTTCTGAGTGGGCACTTCACGAAACCGGCGGATCTCTTTTGCAGATGAATCGATGAAAACAATGCTCAGGGGGGCTAGGCGGCCCGACCCTTGGCTCTCGCGGAGACCATACATTATCAGCTTCCCGCTCGGCGAGACGACGGGGTCGGACTTGAAGCTCCCATCAGCATCGTGAGTTGCCTGAAGGGGAGGTTCCGATGCGGCAGTCTGAATCCATACCTGTCCGTTCGACAGAAATGCTTTGGGATACTCAGCCGCACCCGCCGGAGTGGTCATGAACAGAATCACTCCGAGTAGCGCCTGCAGATGATTCATCTCAAGCTACAGTATAGCCCTGGAAATGCGTGTCATTTCATTGATGCCCGTGAAGTATATCGGAAACTGACCCCGGCGATTTGCCGAGCCACTTGGCCGTATCACGCCCGACCCGTATTAATAGTGCCAGACGCCTCCCAAAGTTGGAGGAAGTCTGGAAATCGGGCGCGCCGCGAGCGGGATTTACCCCACCGAACCGCCCTCCACAGAATAGCGCCACTAGAACTCAACGCTGCGAGAAGCCCAAATTCGTCCGCTCCGCAGCCGGAAGGGTCTGCCGCTTCGGGCGCCTACTTGCTAGACTGACGGGAGGCCGATAGCCAATGGACAAGCCCGACAGAAAGCCAGGAATAGCGGAAAAGTACGCTCGCACCGGTCATCCGTCAATCGAGGAACTCGTAGTGGAACAGGGCACGAAGTTCCCCGCGGACCCGGCCGAATTGCTCGGCGATTTCTGGCCTGAAGAAGAGTCTATTGAGGACTTCCTACGGGCTTTCCATGAGTGGCGCGGACACGACAGGCGCGATTGCAAGGTCTAAGGGTTATGATTGACGGTAAGAGCTTCGGATGATTGTCGAGGTCAATGACGCCGGTGAGATCCTGGTCCCTGCAGAGTTAGTGCGAGCAGCCCCGCACACGCGTCTCGAGGCCGGTCGCGAAGGCGACTCGGTCGTCCTTCGGCCCTTGGTGGCAACACCGGCGCGAAGGAACCAGCGCATCGTCGATTCGCTGCCCGTCTTAGAAGGCCGACTGGCTAATCCCGAAATGACGTTCCGCCGCGAAGACATCTATGGGCCCGACGACAGGTAAAGCCGTTTTTGTCGACACGAACGTTTTGGTGTAAGCGAGCTTTCCCGGAGCGCCTTTCCACGCTGCGGCGCGCACTCGGTTAAGCGGCCTTGAAACCGGGGAGCAGTCCTGTGGACCAGCCGCCGGGTATTGCGGGAGTTCTTCGCCGTAACCACACGGCCGGGCGTCGTCGTGCCCCCGTCGGCGCCGTCGGCTCTCTCTCAATCCGTTCATCAATTCGAGAGTACGTTCCAGATCGCCGATGAAGATTCCGGTCACGACCTGCCTGCTCGATCTACTTAGCTCACGAATCATCCAGGGCAAGCGGTTGCGATTCAGCGAGGAGCGGGGCCGCCGCCACAGTGGACGACTACACTGTTGGGTTACGTTCCAACGCCGTTCCGATGACGGGCTCCTGGATGGTGTGGATGAAACACGAACCGGAGTTCCGCCGGCCAGTGGGGCTATGGACAACACACGACCTCGAAAACGGGATCCTCGCTCTCGGAGTCGAAAGGTAAAGGCTAGCACTCTATCGGAAGTGACGCGGCAGACTTAGCCTGGGGACGTGACAGTAGCTTGCCGCGTCACAGGGGAGCGAATTACCCCTCTCCTCCCGTCGAACTGGAAAGGCCAATTCTGTTTGCCCTTTTTCCGCAGCCTGCTAGAATAGAAAGCGAGCATTGGTCCCGCTCAACCTTGTGATTGTTCCTCCAGCCGATCGAAATACCGATCCCAGTTTTCCCGAGCAGCCGCAATTGCATGACGATACCCGCTTTGCGGCCGGTAAGATCGCCATTTTCCAGTACTCCACGGTGGTGATTTTCCTTTTCCTGACCTCCGGCTTTTGGAACTTGCAAGTCCAGAACTCCGAAAAATACGAGGAACGGGCACAACAAAACCGCATCAAGTCTCGCCCTCTGCTGGCTCCTCGGGGACGCATTCTCGACCGCGACGGCCGGATCGTCGTGGATAACCACGTCTCTTCCGCGCTGCTGCTGACGCGCGAAAATCTCAAGCTGGAAGACCTAAAGCCGATCGCCGACGGCCTGGATCTCAATTTGGCCGATCTGCAGGCCAAGGTCCGCCGCAAATCCAAGAACCCCAAGTACGAACCCATCCAATTGAAAGACGAACTGTCGCCCGCCGATCTCGCCTTCATCAATTCCCACCGCGACGTTTTCCCGGAACTGGACGTCATCAGTTCCCAGCCACGGCTGTACCCCAGAGACGGCATGATGGCCCACGTGATCGGGTACACCGGAGAGGTCACCGAGCCGGAACTGGATTCCGCGGAATTCGCCAAGTACAAAGAAGGAACCGTGGTCGGCCAATTCGGCATCGAGCGCCAATATAACGACGTGCTGACGGGGCAGGACGGCCAGCAGCGGGTAGAAGTCGATAATCGCGGACAGGTTCGCCAGTCCGAGGATGAGAAACCGGCAATTCCCGGAAAAGACCTGACCCTGACCATCGACCTGGATCTGCAGGCCGTAGCCGAGCTGGCCATGGACGGTAAAAACGGCGCCGTGGTGGCTCTCGATCCGCGCAACGGCGAAGTTCTTGCCATGGTCAGCCGCCCGATCTTCGATCCCAACAAATTCATCGGCCACATCAGCAATAAAGATTGGAATGCCATCAACTCCAACCCGGACCATCCGCTGATGAACCGCGCCATCCAGGCGCAGTTCGCCCCGGGTTCCACTTTCAAGCCGATTGTGGCTCTCGCGGCGCTCGAAACCGGGACCATCACCGAACAAACCGCCGTTCATTGCCCCGGCTATGTGGTGTTGTACGGCCACACCTATCATTGCTGGACGTGGGGACACAGAGCGCCTCATGGCACGCTTTCGCTGCACGGCGGCATTGTGAACTCCTGCGACGTCTACTTCTTCACTATTGGCAATAAGACAGGCATCGACAATTTGGCGCTCTATGCCGATATGGCGGGCTTCGGACACGCCACAGGGGTCGATCTTCCAGGCGAGGCCGTGGGCGGCGTGCCGTCGCCGGCGCAGGTGTTGCATACTTACCACCGCAAGTGGTACGCCGGAGAAACGCCGTCTGTGGCCATCGGACAGGGCGACTTGAAGGTGACCCCGATACAACTGGCGCGCGCCATCGGAGGCCTCGCGATGGGCGGAGTCTGGCACACGCCGCACTTGGTAAAGAGCGATGCCGCGGCCGCCAAGGTAACCCAGTGGCCCCTCGACCCCGTCCACGTGCAGGACGTGGTGGACGGTATGTATGGAGTGATCAACGAAGGCGGCACGGGCGCACAGTCGGCGATTCCGGGGATCGAGATGTGCGGTAAGACCGGGTCGGCGCAGTTGGCGTCGGCGGATCTGGCCAAATCGGAAGCCGGCAAGGAAATGAATTTGAAGGACAACGCGTGGTTCGTCGGTTTTGCGCCGCGCCGCGCTCCGGAGATCGTGGTGGTCGCGCTGTTTGAGCATGGCGTCCACGGAAATCTCGCCGGCCCCATCGTGCGTGACGTGGTCAAGGCCTATTTCGACAAGAAGACCAGAATCCAAACCTGGCTGCAGCAGCAATCGACGGTGGCCGCCGGCGTTGCCGCAGTGAGTACCTTGGGATTGCCGGAGGCGTCCCACTCTCCGGAGGCGTCCCACAACTGATATGTCCCGAACGCTAGCCCCTCGCGATATCGACTGGACCCTGCTGATTATCGTGCTGCTGATCTGCGCGGTCGGAATTCTGCAAATCTACAGTGCCACGCTGGGCACCGAGTCGCACAGCGCCTGGTGGAAGCAGATCCTCTATATTATTGGAGGGCTGGCGTTGATGGCCATGATTGTGCCCGCGGATTATCACGCCCTCCTCCATCATGTGCCCCTCATGTACCTTGGCGGCACGGTCGCGCTGTTGGGGACATTCGTCATCGGCGAGCAGACTTTCGGCTCCCGGCGCTGGATTCCGCTCGGGCATACTGGAATTCACTTGCAAGTATCGGAATTCGTAAAGCTGGTGATAATATTGTTGGTAGCCCGCTACCTGACGGATTTGAAAAAAGACGATTTGGACGTTACGGAGATGTTAAAACTGGCGGGCTTGGTGCTGGTTCCGGCCGCCCTGGTATTGGTTCAACCGGACATGGGTACAGCCCTCACCTACATCGCGGTTTTTGCGGGTGGGGTGTTCATCGCGGGATTGCACTGGAAGTACATAGCGATCGTGGTGTTGGCTACGGCACTGATGATCCCGGTGGGTTTGCGTGTCATGCCGGATTATCAGAAGGCGAGGCTTACCAGTTTCCTCGACTCGGATCAGGACCCGCAGGGTGCGGGCTACCAGGTAAGCCAGTCGAAGACGGCCATCGGGTCGGGCGGGATGTTCGGCAAGGGAGTCACCAAAGGCACCCAGGCCCAGCTTCACTTCCTGCCGGTGCCGTATAAGGATTTCATCTTCTCGGCTTTTGCCGAGGAGCACGGTTTTGTAGGCGTAATCGTAGTGTTGGCGTTGTACTTTGTGATGATAATGCGCATTGTCCAGAATGCGCAGACGGCTCCGGAACGGGCCGGGATGTATATTTGCATGGGAGTGGCTGCGTTGCTGCTCTCGCACATCCTGATCAATGTGGGAATGGTGGCCGGTTTGATGCCGGTGACCGGTATCCCGCTGCCCTTCATGAGTGCCGGGGGTTCCAGTATCTGGACGAGTTTTTTGGCCCTGGGGCTGGTGAACAATGTCCGCCTCAGAAGATTTGTAAATTAGACGATTTCGTTCGGGAGCCTGTTGGAGGTCCGCCGGTGGCGCTGAGGCGCTTTCCCGAGGAAGAGTTGTTGGTTCCCGGCCGGGTGGTGTATGAGCGAGCTACTCCACCCCCGGCCAGCGTGAGATGATAACGAGTTTCGTGTAAGTTCCCGCCGTATGCGGGGAACCCGAGACATCGGGGCGCTCACCTTCCTTATACCGTCCGGCTCTCCACGCTCCGTGGGGAGGCATTCGATGTCGAAGGAGTTAGTGATCTCTGCGAATCGCCACGAAACACGCGTGGCGATGATCGAGGACGATCAGGTAGTCGAGATTTTCCACCAGCGTGAAAACGAGTACTCGCTGGCGGGAAGCATTCATAAAGGTAGGGTGACCAGGGTGTTGCCGGGCATGCAGTCGGCTTTTGTCGACATCGGCCTGGACCGCGACGCCTTCTTGTACGTCTCCGATTTCTTCGAAGACAACGACGAATACGACAAGATCGTCACCGGTGTGGAGGAGAAAGTCCTCAAGCTGGACCGCACCGGGCAGCCCATTTCGGCCACGCCGGAGCCGCCGCCCGCACCGGCGGCTTCCGAGGGGGCGCCGCCGGATCCGGTGGCCGATGCCGCACCGGCCGTAACCAGCGGCCCCGCGCCATATCCCGTAGCGCCTCCGCCGCCTCACCAGGGCCATTCCGAGCCGCGCCAATCGGATCAACGCCGGGACGACCGCGACCCGCGCGGACGCCGCTCCCGCCGCCGCCGTGGCGGGAAGGGCCGCGGCGGGTTGCCGGACTCCAAGTTCTATTCGCCAGGCCAGAGAAGCGGCAGCGATAATCCACCGCCGGCGCCGATCCCCGAAGCCATGCCTCGGCTTGACGCCGAGTTGGAACCCGCGGCAACTTTCGCGGCTGTGGAGGCCGAGGATTTCCTGGTCTTGCCGGGCGAATCGTTCGCCAAATACACCGCACCCGGGTCCGAATCGGAGGAAGCTCCCGGGGAGGTCCTCGCGGAAGTCGAAGAGATCGAGGCCGAGGTAACGGAGCAGGCGACCGCATCCGAGTCCGCCGGGCCTGCGGTGGAGGAGCCGCTAGCCGCCGCGGCGGAGTCCGAGCCGGAGGAAGTCTCCGCGGAGCCCGAACCGGTCGCCCAACCCGAGTTCGAAGCCGTATCGGAGCCGGCGTTCGAAGAACCGCCAGCCGTCGAACCACTCGAGCCGGAACCAGAACCGGAAGTGGAAGCCGTCGCGATAACTGAGGCCGAAGCGGCGGCATGGGAACAAGAAGCCGGCGCCGGCGAGGAACCCCTGGTAGACCAAGTCGAACCGGCCGGCGAGGAAATCCTCGCCGGCGCTGGCGCCGAAGCGGTGGTGGACGAAGGTCCGGAGCCGGCGCGAATTCCCACCAGCCTGACGGCCACCTTACGCGAGCAGGGGCCGCGCTATCAACATCGTCTGTCGCGCCGCATGCGGCGCAGGGGACGCGGGGAGGGGCGCGACGACCGCGGACCCGCTCCTACCGGCGTGGCCGAAGCCACCCGTGCGCCCGAGGCGCGGCCACAACCGGAATCCCGCCCCGAACAACGCACCGCGCCCAGCCGCAATAATCCCGAGCCGCGCGCCGACAAAGGCGCCCCCGCACCTTCCATCAGCGATCTTCTGAAGGAGGGGCAGGAAATCATCGTGCAGATCGCCAAAGAGCCGCTGGGGCAGAAAGGCGCGCGGATTACTTCCCACATCGCCCTGCCCGGACGCTTTCTGGTGTACATGCCGACCGTGGACCACATCGGCGTTTCGCGCAAGATTCCGAGCGATGACGAACGCCTCCGCTTGAAACGGATCCTGCAGGCCAACCGCTCTGGCATTCCGGGCGGATACATCGTGCGCACCGCCGGCGATGGCCGCTCCGAAGAAGAATTGCGGGCCGACATGATGTTCCTCTACAACATGTGGCTGGACATGCGGCAGAAGGCCGAGCGGAAGCCCGCGCCCCTGCTGATCCACCACGATCTCAACGTGGTAGAGCGCATCCTGCGCGATCAGCTCACGTCCTCGTTCAAGTCCATCTGGGTGGATAACGAAGACATTTACGAAAGCGTGCTGCGTTTCGTGCAGCGCTTTCAACCGGCCCTGGTCAGCCGCGTGAAGCTGTACACCCGGTCGACCCCTATTTTCGACGAATTCAACATCACTTCGGAACTGGAGAAAGCCCTGCGGCCGAAGGTGTGGCTGAAATCGGGCGGCCATATCGTGATCAACCAGACCGAGGCGCTGGTGGCCATCGACATTAACACCGGGAAGTACGTGGGCAAGTCGAACCGCCTGGAGGACACCATCGTCAAGACCAATACCGACGCCGTCAAGGAGATTGTGCGGCAGATTCGCCTGCGCGACCTGGGCGGCATCATTGTGGTGGACTTCATCGACATGGACGAGCGCAAGAATCGGCAGAAAGTGATGCAGGCGCTCGAAGAAGCCATGCGGGCCGACCGCGCCCCCAACAAGATTCTGCAGTTCAACGATTTCGGCCTGGTAGCTATCACCCGCAAGCGAGTGAAACAGAGCCTGGAACGGACCCTCTGCGTGCCCTGCTCGTACTGCGAAGGCGCCGGGTACGTGAAAAGTCCGCAAACCGTGGTGAGCGAGATTCTCCAGGAGGCCCAGAAGATCGCCCGCGCGGTGGAAGGCAAAGACGTCATGCTGCGCGTCTCGCCGGAAGTGGCCAAGCTGGTGAAATCCAACCAGAATACCTACTTGCAGGAACTGGAAGAAATTCTCGGCAAGACGGTGATCGTAAAGAGCGATCCCCTGCTGCACCAGGAGAAGTTCGACTTGGCGTAAGGGTTGGGACCATCCTGACGGCTACCGATGCCGCGGCGCGGCGCGCTTGTGCCGCTTGTCTGCGTGCGGGGACGCCGCAGGTTCGAGTCCTACCCAGAACAACGCTGCCCTCGCTGGACCGCGGCGGGTCCGTGGACCAGTGGCGTCGCAAAGTTAATTAACCGTCCTTAACGCGTCTCTTTGCACGGTGAACTTCCCGAAAGGCGGGCCACTTGGCACCGGTCCTGGCAAGGCGGTCATCCACGGTTAGCCTATTAACAAGAATTTCAGGTCTGTTAATCTGTGCCCTGATCTGTTAATGATGATACGCTCGGAGGGGGGAGCTTTCGACGGTAAGCTTGCCTGGCGCCGGAAACAACCCGTAGGGATAGACATCACCGACCTGCCCCGGCTCTTGCCCCGGGCAATACCGCAGGGCGGCCTATGACGGTCGGCGGGAGATTACGATGAGACTTCGGTTTTTGTTTCTGACGGCGATGTTCCTTGGCGTCACGCTCCTCCACGCCCAGACTGCCGCCGCCGAGCAGCCTGTAAACAACGAGGTCATGAAATCGGAAACGATTTCCGTTGACTACGACGAGGCCAATGCCATTATCACCGCTTTCGAGGCCAAGAACGCCGGATGGAGGGGAGGCGCCAAGTACCTGGCAACAACTCAGGTGGCTGGCAAGGGCAAGGTGAACCACCAAGTGTTTGAGTGGCACCCCAACCGCGTCGTCCACAACCGCGAGCTTTGGCCCAAGATTGAGGCCCAGCCCGGCTACAAGTTTGCCGACGTTCTGACTGCCATGAAATATGCGCTCGACCTGCCCGACCGGCAGATGCAATACCCGGTGGCCATCCTGTTCGAGCAGAACAGCCGTCCCTACTGTCTGTACCTCGACCGCCTTGAAGGCAGACCCCAGGTGGACGTTTTTCGTCTCAGTCTCGATCTCGGCTACCGGAAGAGTTTCCGTTTCTTGCTCGTCCACGAGTAACTTGGAGTGCGTCAATTTCCTGCACGCAGCCTGCGGTGCGCGCAGGCTAGCCGCGTCGGCGAATTCCAGCGCGCCTTCCCCGCCGCGGGCCCAGTGATCGGCTATGGCGCAACGGGCGCCAGCCGCTTCGGCGGTTTGGCGCACCCGCCTGAGCTCTTCCGGCGAATCCGATTCGAAGCGATTGATGCAAACCACCGGGTTCAGCCCTGATTTCCGAATGATGGCGACGTGGTGCAGCAGGTTTTCGAGCCCGCGCTCCAGCAGGTCCAGCCGCTCTCGCGAGTATTCGAAAGGCAGCGGACGGCCCGGCGTCACCAGCGGTCCGCCGCCCGTGCATCTTCAGGGCGCGGACTGTGGCGGTCAACACGGCGACATGCGGCTTGAGGCCGCTATAGCGGCATTTCACATTCCAGAATTTCTCGAAGCCCATGTCCGCCGCAAACCCGCTTTCGGTGACGTGATAGTCGAACAGTTTCAGCCCCAGGCGGTCGCCGACGATGGACGATTGCCCGATGCTGATATTGGCGAACGGCCCGGCGTGCACCATGCAGGGCTGGTACTCCGCGGTGCTGCACAGCGTGGGGTTGAACGCATCGCGCATCCAGGCGCACATGGCGCCGGCCACTTCCAGATCCTCGGCCGTCACGGGATTGCCGTGCTTGTCGAACGCCAGGGTAATTTCGCCCAGGCGCTTGCGAAGGTCCGCCAGGTCGCGGGCGATGGCCAGAATCGACATCAATTCGGAACTGGGCGCGATGCTGAAGTGCGACTGCATCATGTACCCGTCATTACGGTCGCCCATGCCGATGACGATGCTGCGGAGCGCTTGCGCGCAGAAATCCATCACCCAGCCCATCTGTACGTTGGTTGGGTCGATATTCAGGCGGCGCATGCCGCTGAGGTTCTCCAGTTGCCGGTCGTCGTAATTGCGCTCGTGCTGCATGCGGGCGGTGAGCGCCACCATTCCAAGGTTGTGCGCGTTGATCACGGAGTTTATATCGCCCGTGAGCCCCATGGAGAATTCCGCCATGGGGAGCAGCAGCGAGCGCCCGCCGCCGGCCGCGCTTCCTTTGATGTTCATGGTTGGGCCGCCGGAGGGCTGGCGCAGACACCCACCGACGTTCACGCCGCGTTTGCCCAGGCCTTGCATGAGCCCCAGTGCGGTGGTGCTCTTGCCCTCGCCGAGCGGCGTGGGAGTGATGGCCGTAATGTCGATGTATTTGCCGTCGGGGCGGTCCTCCAGGCGGCGCATGATCTTCAGGAAATCCAGTTTCGAAACCCGGCCCATGGGGATGATCTCGCCGGGTTCCAGACCGAGTCTTTCACGCCACTCGTCTGGGCTCGGCATGCCCGATTCGAGGGCTTCCGCGGTTTGCCAGCCTGCGAGTTGGTCGACTTCCTGTGGCATTCGTCACTTGCCTCCGACAGATTTAGTTCGAACATCGTCTTTATTATCGACAATGCCAAATGTCAGAAGCGTTTACGGCGAAGTCATATGATGAAAACAAAACGTCTTATGCGATTTGCATCCGGTATTTAGTTCAAGCATCGATTTTTAATCTGCCTGCTGACCGTATGTCAATGATACTTTTGGGGATGATAGTACCTTTGGGATACTCTCCTGCGCAAGATCGTGGAAGAGCCCGATATCGTGCCCGGCACGCGCCGCTTACCTGGCTGCCGCGTTTCGGCAACGCGCCGCAGACCGCCATCGTGCAGTTCAGCATTCGCACGCTGCTGCGCAGCCGGCAGCATCGCGTAATTCTGGCGTTCTACCTGGGCATCGGGTTCGCCATGACCATCTTCCTGCTCCGAAGCCCCGCCGTCACGGAACGGATTCTCGAAACCGTCGTCGTCGATCCCTGGCATGAAGTCAGCATCCCGATCCTGGCCTCTACCCTGATCATGACGATCTCGTGCGTGGTGGGCACGCGCGTGCTGTTCTCCATGCCCATGGACCTACGCGCCAACTGGGTCTTCCGCACCGCGCCGCGGTTAGACGGAGCGCACTACCTGGCAGCCTCGCGGCGGTCGTTGCTGGCGCTCTCGGCGATCCCTTTGTGGGTGGCTTCGGCGGCGCTGTGTTTCTCGTTGTGGCCCTGGCGGCAGGCGGCGGCCCATATCGTGGCGCTGGGTCTATTCGGCGTGATTCTGGCCGATCTTTGCACGTGCGCCTTCCGGAAGCTTCCGTTCACCTGCTCTTATTTGCCGGGGAAATCGCAGATTCACATGGTAACTCTGGGCGCCGTCGGTCTGCTGCACTTCACACTGTTCGCGGTCCGCTACGAACGCGAGGTGCTGGCGTCCCCCGGCGGCGACGCAACGCTACTGGCGATTCTGCTCGTCTCGGCGGCCGTAGTGCGATGGCGCTCGGTGGTGTCGGCGAAAGGGGACACGGCATGGGTGCGGTTCGAGGACTCGCCGCCGGATGAGATCCTGGTTCTGGGGCTGACGCAGGGGAGGAGTTGACCTTCGGGGTGGAGCGAGTATTCGGTCACGCAAAGTGCGGATCAGTCGCAGACGATCACGCCGGCGTCCACCCGAGCGTCTGGCGAAACCCTTCGTAGTGCCCGCAATCGTTCCTGTTGCCTGCACAACCCTTGTACCTCTACTAGCAAGGCTCTATACTCATCGTTCACGGCGGGATGTAGGTGCGCCACCATGTTCAGCGATCTCGCATATCGTATCCGTGCGATCGTCCACCGCGGCCGCATGGACAGCGAGCTCTCGGAGGAACTCGAGTTCCATTTCGAGCACCAGGTGGAGGTCCTGCTAGATCGGGGTTATCCTCCCGATGAGGCCCGGCGCCGTGCACGGCTGATGTTCGGCGGCCTGGACCAGGTGAAGGAGGAGTGCCGCGATGCACGCGGCGTTATGCTCCTGGAGGAACTCCGGCAGGATATTCGCTATGCCGTCCGCTTGCTGGCCAAGACTCCGGGCCTTGCCGCGACCGCCGTCTTGTCGCTGGCCGTCGGGGTGGGCAGCAGCACTCTGGCATCCTGGCTGGTCGGCCAGGCGGCCTTCCGCTCGCTCCCCGTCAAAGCGCCGGAACAGCTCGTATACTTCCAGGATCCCGGCACTCATTCAGCTTTCTGCTCGAACTCAGGCGTTGCTGATTCAACCTGCTTCTCCTACGCCGCGTACCGGGACCTTCGCGACCATCAGTCCGTTTTCAGCGGCGTTCTCGCCCGCTCGAATCTGCCTGCCGATCTGACCTTTCGCGGCCGCACGGAGCGCGTCTCGGTGGAGTTGGTCTCCGTGAATTATTTCGAAGTGCTGGGTGTCGAGCCTGCCGCCGGCCGCTTGTTCGGTCCGGCGCGCGCCAACGCACCGCCGGCTGCCGTGCTGAGCCATGAGTACTGGATTCGCCGCTTTGCGGGAGATCCGGCCGTGGTGGGGCAAAGCGTGGTCTTGAATAATCTCCGGGTGACCATCGCCGGCGTCTCCGCCAAAGGTCTGCACAGTCTGATACCGAACCGGTCTCCCGACGTACTGGTCCCCATCGAGATCGAAGAGATGCTCCTGCCGGTGTACCCCGTGCTTTTGGATCGAGACTGGCCCTGGATGAACATTGTCGGCCGTCTTAAACCGGGGATCGCGCGACAGAGCGCCCAAGCAGAACTCGGGCCGGTCTACCAGCGGCTGGTTCAGCAGGAAGCGGGGAATAAGCCGCCCGCGACCACGCGGCTGGAATTGATTCCTGCCGGGCGGGGCATCGATCCGGAAGTCGACGGCATGACGTTGAGCCTGTCCGCGATCGCGGTCTGCGTGCTGCTGATCGCGTGTGCCAATCTTGCGGGGCTGTGCCTGGCCCGGGCAGCGGCCCGTCAGAAGGAGATCGCGATTCGCGCGGCGCTGGGCGCCAGCCGGGCCCGTATTGCGCGACAACTCCTGGCGGAATTCCTGCTGCCCGCGGTAACGGGCGGAATGCTGGGGCTCCTCCTCGCCCTGGGCGCCGCCGGAGCTGCTCCGCGGATCCTGTTCGACGAACAACGAGCCCGGACTCTCACGCCGGGCCCGGACGCGGGTGCGCTGCTCTTGGCTCTCGCTGCCTCGGCCCTCATAGCGGTTCTCTTCGGCGCGGCCCCGTCGTTATGGCCCGCTTTGGGCGTTTCCCGGCGCGTGCTCGACACCGGAAACATCGCCCCGCTCGGCCTCCGCCCGGCGAGCTTCCGGAGGGCGCTGGTGATGGCGCAAGTGGCGCTCTCGGCCGGCTTGATGTTCGGGGCCTTTTCGTTCTCGGGCAAAGTACTGCACGAGAACATGTGGCGCCACGGGCCGGCGAACGACAACGCGATGGAATTCGCGATGGATGCAGGCGCCAAGGGATACTTCGCCCCACAGGCCACGCGCCTCTTCGAGCGCCTGGAACTGAAGCTTTCCACCATGCCAGGGGTGCGCGGGGCGGGATTTCTGATTGGCGGAATGGCGCGGTTCGAAATGGAAGGCCGCACGCTGCGGCCGCCGGAGGAAGACCGTTCCCTCTGGCTCCAAGTATCGCCCGGCTTCTTTGGCGCGGCCAACTGTTCGCTGGTGGAAGGCCGTGGTTTCGGGCTGGCGCGCGAATGGCCGCCCAGCGCCGTCCTGGTGAATGAGGCTTTCCAGAGACGCCTGTTCGCCGGCCGCAGCGCCCTGGGACAACACCTGAAGTTGTATGGCTACACCCAGTGGGCTGAGGTGGTTGGCGTGGTGCGCGATGAGGAATCGGCGGGCTTTTTCGCGCGAGTACCCTCGGTATACTCCCCCTACACCGGCTCCACCATGGTCTCTTACTACGTGCGAACGGACGGGCCGCCTGAACTCCTGCTTTCCGCCTTGAAGGGACTTGTGGAAAGAGAGGCGCCGGAAGTGCCGCCATTCGATTTGAAGACCGTCGCTGCCTATTTCGCCGAGAATTCCCGTTCCCAGCGCGTGATGGCCGCGGTCCTCGGTGTCTTCGGTCTGCTGACCATGGCGCTGACGTGCGTGGGGGTCTATGGGGTGACCGCCTACACCGTGACCAGGCGCACGCACGAGATTGGCGTCCGTATGGCTCTGGGTGCGAGCGCCGGGAACGTGGTCTCGATGGTGATGAAGGAAGTCTTCCGGACGATTGCCGCGGGCATCGCCGCCTGTGTGATTCTAGTGCCCATCTTGTGCGGACGGCTCTTTCCCACAGGCGGGCCGGTCTGGAGAGATGAGTATCCGGTCTTTGCGGCCGGCGCCCTCGTGGTCGCCACCGCCGCGGCATTAGCCGGTTTCCGGGCCGCGCTCCGAGCCGCGCGAATCGGTCCCGGAATGGCGCTGTCCGGCGATTGAGCCCGCGGATCCCGACCGCGCCGCACGTTCCCCTTGCGCTTCTACAAGAGATAGGTATATACTTCCTCCTGTAGAAGCAAATAGGATGTTGCAGTCCGAAATCGGGATTGTCCGAAGGCCGGAATTCATCATGCACAGATGGTTACCCCTTCTTCTGCTATGCGGCGCCCCCGCACACGCTTCACAAGCCGGGGCGCCTGCCCAGGACGCTCCCGGCGCAAGTTCCTCCACTCTGCGGGGCAGAGTGATCGACCTCAAAACGGGCGAGCCCATCGCCAAGGCTCTGGTCTCCATCCGCAGCCAGAGTCTGCAAAGCGAAACGGACGCGCAAGGCAGATTCGAACTCCCCAACGTCTCGCCGGGCGCCGTGGATCTCTACGTGAGCACCGTGGATTACGGTCTGCTGAAACAGCGGATCCAGGTGGCGGCCGGAGAGAATGCGGAACTGGAACTCCTACTCGGCCAGGAGGCGCTCAAACACACAGAGCAGATCACGGTAACGTCCGGACCGTTTGCGCCGGTTCACCCGGAAGCTCCGGTGGAAAACTCGATTACCAATACGGAACTGAAGAACCTCTCCTCGGTGATGCTCGACGATCCGATTCGCGCGGTCCAGAACCTGCCCGGCGTATCCGCCGACAACGATTGGTACGCGCAATTTGCGGTTCGCGGTTCCGCGGATATAGGCGTGTTCGTGGATGGAGCGCCGATGACCGCTCCGTTCCATGGAATTCTGGACGACCGGGGCAACAGTTGCTCGATCGGCATCCTGGATAACGGGTTCGTGGACTCGATGACCCTGCTCAGCGGCAATTTCCCGGCGCAGTACGGCGATTTCACCGGCTCCATTCTGGACGTCCAGAGCCGCGAGGGAAACGCCGACCGCGTGTCCTATCGCGCCGACGTGAGCCTGTTGGCGGCCTCATTCAGCGCCGAAGGACGGTGGGGCGCCAAGAAAAAGGCCACGTGGTTTGTCTCAGCCCGCAAGGACTACGTCAGCCTGATTATCGGCAGCAACAGCGGCCTGGGGCTGAGCTTCTACGACGCACATGGCAACCTGACTTATAGTCCCACCGAGCACAACCGGATCGCGTTTAGCGCCATTCATGCGGAGACGGCAGTCTCCAAAGACACGAACAGTGTTTTTGGAACCGACGAGTTGAAGGACGGCAACAGCCGCAGCGACTTGGCCAGCCTGCGATGGACGTGGTCGAGCGCGGCCACCGTTTCGCAAGCTCAGGTCTACGGATCGCGCGATGCCGGGCGGGACCGAGATCTCGCGTCGGACCTGCTGGAGCGTTCGAGCGGCGGTGAGATCGGTTTTCGGGAGGATCTGACACACCAGACGGGGGACTGGAACGTGTTCCAGGCGGGGGCTATCTTCCGGCGCCTCGACCGCGACTATGTGAAAAACGAGCCCTGGGATTACGCTACGGAGGAGTTCTCCGATACCTTGATACAGAGTGCGGCGTTCTCCAGAGCGGTCACCCAGCCGGGGGCGTACATCCAGGACACGATTTCCCTGGACGGCAAGCGCGTGAATCTGGTATTGGGCGGGCGCTGGGACCACTTCAGCCAGAACGGCGAGAACACGTTCCTGCCGAGGGCCAGCTTGTCGGCATCGCCGTTGCGCGGCACCAAGCTGACCGCGGCTGCCGGCCAGTACTCTCAATTCCCCGACCTGGTCGAACTCTACGGCGAGTTCGGCACGCCTACGCTGAGGCCCGAGATCTCTACACAATTTTCTCTCGCGCTGGAACAGTCTCTGGGTGAGAAAGCCCGATTGCGCGTGGAGGCGTACGACCGCCAGATACGGGACGGAGTCTACTCCGCCGAGAGCGAGTTCCGCGCCGCCAGCATGGATGGTCCCATTCTGTACCCGCAACTCGGCCCCATCCTCGCGAACTCGCTGCGCGGGTACTCGCGCGGAATCGAGTTCACTCTGCAGCGGCGAAGCGCCAATCGGCTAACCGGCTGGATCTCGTACGCGCTTGGCTATGCGCGTTCCGTGGACACCACCACCAATACGCATTTCTGGAGCGATTTCGACCAGCGCCATACAGTGAATGCGTTCGGAAGTTACCGCCTGAGTAAGAGCGTCAATGTGAGCTCCAACGCAAGATATGGCAGCAATTTTCCGGTAGTGGGCTATCTCGGCGCACCCATTCTATACGAGGGAAACGCGTACTTCCCCATCGTCAACGTGCGCAACGGCACCCGGATGCCGCCTTACTTCCGGCTCGATACGCGGGTCAACAAGGCGTTCCATCGCCAGCGCTCCAAGATCACGCTCTATGCGGAAATCACGGACCTGACGGACCACGCCAACTACCAATATTGGGGATTCGTCCCCGACTATGTTCGCCCGAACGGGTACATCGAGGCAGGGCGGGGGACGTTCCTGAAGTTCATCCCGAGCGTCGGGCTCACAGTGGAATTCTAGGCGCGAGGGGAAGACGCAAGGCTTCACTCCTGCCGCAGCGCTTCCATGGGGTCGACTCTCGTCGCGCGGCGGGCTGCCAGGAGGCCCGCGGCCAGCGATACCGCGGCCATCAGCGTACTGCCGATCGCCATGGTGACCGGGTCGCGCGCACCCACGCCGAACAACATCGCGCTCAAAAGGCGCGTGACGGCGAGCGAAAGGCCGATGCCGGCCGCGATTCCGCCCAGAAGCAGGGCGGCCACGTCGCGCATTACCAGCCCGAGAATCGATCCCGACGTGGCTCCCAGCGCCACGCGAATGCCGAACTCGGTGCGCCGCTGGGTGACGAGATAGCTGAGCGTCCCATAGAGGCCGATGGTCGCGAGCAGCAGCGCTAGCGCGCCGAAGAAGGCGGAGAGCGCGGCCAGCAGGCGCTCGCGCGTCATGGAGTCGTCCACCTGCGCGGCGAGCGTGTGAATTTCGATCGGGACCTGCGGGTTCACGCCGGCAATGGCTTTCTGGATCGCCTTCCTCATGGTGGCTTGGGGGACGGCTATGCGCAGTTCGAAGTTGCCGGCCTCCCGCTCACGCACCTGCGAGATCGGCCGAAAGGCGGTCGGGTACGTCTCCTCCCGCACCGATTCGTACTTCGCGTCCTCCGCCACCCCGACGACTTCCACCGGCGGGTCCAGTTTGCGCGCGCCCCCTTCGGGGCGAAACGTGCGGCCCACGGGGTTCACGGCGGGAAAGAATTTGGCCGCCAGGCTTTGATTGATCACCGCGACGGGAGCGGAATTTGCCGAGTCGGCATCACTGAGGTTTCGGCCGGCGAGTAGCGGAGTGCGCAGGGTCGCGAAATAGTCGGGGTCCACGAAGTTGAAGTAGGCGGTATCGTCGTTGCCCACCAGGGGATGGGGCGTGTCGCTATGGATCACCGTATTCCATTGCGCATCGCCCAGTGGCGTCATCCCCGAGCGCGCGCTTGAAACCACGCCCGGGAGCGCGCGAAGCTGCGCGCCGATGCGACGGTACGTCGCAGTGTAATTGGACTCGGGGATCTTGGCAGTGAACAGGTTTACGTTTACCAGCAAGACGCGGTCGGGGTCGAACCCTATGTCCGTGGTAGCCAGGTTGCGGAAACTGCGCAGCAGCAGCCCGGCGGTAACCACCAGGACCAACGAAAGGGCGACCTGCGTGGCCACGATCCACAAGCGGAGCCGGGTGCGCGGTCCGCCCGCCGCGGCGTGACTGGCTTTGATCGCGCTGGTGAGCGACGCGCTCGTGCCCCGCAATGCCGGCGCGACACCGAATAGCAGGGCGGTGAGCGTAGCGGTAGCGGCGGTGAAAACGAGGACGCGCCCATCGAGCGTGAAATCGAAAAATACCTGCCGATGCACGGAAGAGAGGTGGGACATGAGTAGCGCGTCGCCCCAGCGCGCCAGCCATAATCCGAGCCAGGCGCCCGAGAAGGAAAGCAGGACACATTCGGCGATCAGTTGCCGCATCAGCCTCAGGCGCGACGCGCCGAGAGCTTGCCGCATAGCCATCTCCTTGCCGCGCGCGGCGGCGCGAGCCATAAAGAGGCTGGCGATATTGGCGCAGGCGATCAGCAGGACCAGCCCTACAACAGCCATCAGAATGCGCAGCGGCTGCTCGTAATCTTGTCGCAGATCGGACAATCCGGTGGGGGCGGGAACGGGTTCCAGCACGCGCTTGCGGAAATTATCCTGCGAAGCGGCATCCCAATCTTCGGGCACGGCCGCTCCGAAAATCCCGGGCGAGAGCGCGGCGAGCCGCGATTTCAGGCGCGCCATCCCCATTCCCGGCTTCACGCGGCCCATGGCATGGAGCCACCACCAGTGGCGTTTGTCCAGGCGGGACATCGGTCCGTCAAAAACCTCCGCGGCGCAAATCGGTACGGCGACATCGAACTTGCTGCCCACCGTCATACCGTAGAATCCGGCGGGCGTGACGCCGATCACCTCGAAAGGATGGCCTTCGAGCGAAATCGCGCTGCCGACGGCGGACCCGGCTCCGCCGTAGTGAGATTGCCAGAAGCCATAACTGACGACCGCGAGAGCCGCGCAGCCGCGGCGGTCGTCATCGGCCGAGAGCAGACGGCCGGCGGCAGGACGTAGTCCCAAAGTGCGGAAGAAATCTCCGCTCACCCAGAGGCCATCGGAGTTCTGCACCAGGCCGCCCTTGGAAAGATTGAACTGGTCGGAACTCCAGGCAAAAACGCCGGAGAAAACATCCTGCCGGCCGCGAACCTGTTCCCAAAGGGGATTGGTGAGCGGCCACCGGGTAACCTGCACCAATTCTTCAGGATTGTGGACCGGCAGAGTTTTCAGCAGGAGCGAGTCGATGAGGCCGAAAATGGCCGTGTTGGCGCCGATTCCTAGCGCCAGCGTCAGCACTACCACGGTGGTAAAGACCGGGGCCTTCGCCAGTACGCGAACGGAATAGCGAAGGTCGGCCCACACAGCTTCGACCGCCGTTTCCCAACCGGCGCCGCGGATTTCTTCCTTCACCGATTCCATGCTGCCCATCTCGACGCGCGCGGCGCGCTGGGCTTCGGAGGCGCTCATGCCGGAGAGCATTTTGCGCTCGGCGGAAGCATGCAGATAAGCGCGCAGCTCGTCGTCCATGTCCTGTTCCGTCTGGCGCTTGTGGAAGAGGGCGCGGAGTCCGCCGGTAAGGTTGGTCCAGATCGACATATCGCCTCGCTAGCTGGCTTCCAAAATGCGACCGATGGCGGCGATCTGGCGGCCCCACTCCTCGGTTTCGGACTGCAATTGTTTGCGGCCGCGAGCGGTCAAGGCGTAAAACTTCGCGCGGCGATGGTTCTCGGTGGGCTTCCACACGGGCTTGATCCATCCTTCGCGTTCGAGCCTGCGGAAGGCCGGAAACAACGATCCCGGATTGACGCGGAATACGTCCTGGCTGATCTGCTCGATGCGCTGGGCGATGCCGTAGCCGTGCATCGGCTCGAGCGCCAGCGTTTTCAGAATCAACATGTCGAGGGTGCCTTGTACCAGGCTGCCCTGCTTTTCTCCCATGCGAAGTCTCCTCTCGACAATCTAGCTATACTCATCTCGATTGTCAAGTGGAGAGGTGGTCAATTGTACCAGTACGGAGTCTTTTTCGTCCATTCGCTATTGGGATAGCGGCCGTGCAGCAGATCGAAGGCGCGCTTCGAGAAGCCGCCGGTCTGCGCGTCGGTGCATCCGTAGCGCGTGGCGCGAACTACCAGATAGAGCGCTACCGGAACGCGCGGGTCCTCGGGATGCTGCCGCGCGAAGGCGAGCGTTTGCGCTCCTAGCCAGTCGGGACCGGTGGCCGCGGCTCGCAGTTTGGCCGCTTCGGCGCCGGCCTTTTGGACTTCCGCGGTGGGAAGAAACGGCGCACCCGGGACGGACTTCGGGGGCTGCTCGCGGAATGGAACGTTCTGAACATCGGCCGAACACCACCAGTTGTCGCGGTAGGGATCGATCTTGTCGATTTCTTTGGTGTTGCGACCGTAGCCGGAGTCCACGTAAAGCTGCATTCCCGGCGAGTGGAGCAGCTTGAGGACCTGGTCGAAAGGCGGCGCATCGGAAAGGAGCAGAGTGCGCACGAAAATGACGCGTTGCAGCTCTTGCCGGACGTGATTCGGCAACAGACTGCTGGCCTGGGCCTGCTTCAAATATGCGAGCGGCAGATTTAGGTTGAAGACATCTCGCGAGTCGTCGTCCAAATAATCATCTTTGGTGTCGACCGGGTCCACCTCGTAGGTCATTTCCGCCACGGGGCGCCGGGGTGCGTACCGCAGAAACTCGTCGAGATCGCGCGCCAGGGCCATGCGCTCGGCGCGGATTTGGTTTTCCGCCGCGGTGGAAAGATTGCCGGCCAGAAGCTGGTCGGCGAGGGCACGGGCTTCGTCTGGCGGCATCAGACGAATGCGCAAGTAGCTGACGGTGAGGTAGCCGGGTGAGTCCGGCTTGACGGCGGCGGCTGCCGGAAGAAGTTCAGCCAGGTCGGGGTCTTTACGATCGGACCAGTGCAGGGCCGCCACCAGCCAGGGCAAGGTGTGAACGGCTCGCCACTTCTCAAGCGCTCCTCGTCCGCCAGCCTGAAAACTGGTGATCCAGTCGGTGAGATCGTCATCGGGCTGCGGCCTAACCGTCTGGTCGAACAAGGTGCGATAGTCGATCAGGTCCTGCTTGAGGGTCGCTTGCGAATTGGGCCGCACCAGCGCGAGTGCCAGTTGGTGCATGCGCTCGGCCGGTCGGAGGCGCACGCGAACATATCCCAGCAGACCATTGGCGGACGCATGCCAGCGCGAACGAGCGGGGTCCGCGGCGATGTGTTGAAACTCGGTTTCGGCTTCGGCCAACTTGCCGGCGCGGATCAAGCAGCGCGCCGCTAGGTAAGGAGCGATCTCGTGCCAGGGCGAGGAAGTGTCGGCGGCAATGGTCTGGAAATCCTGGCGCGCGGCGTCGTATTGCTCGGAATAAAATTTTGCGGAAGCGATCTGATAGGCGCGGTCGGGGCGTAATTGCGGGTCGGAGGTCGGCTGCGGAATGTCGGCGCCTTTGGAGCAGTCAGCGAACACCATGTCTTGCGCGGCTACCCAGTCGGCGGCGAAAGGTTTGGCCCGAACGCGCTGCAGAGTGGAAGCTGCTGTGCGGAAGGCATCGTCATTGCAGTTGAGATAGGTATCGAAGAAGCCTGCCTTTTTCACCTGCCGATAGGCATCGATGTCTTTCAGCGGCGTGGTGCCAGGCATGCTATTGCGCGCGGTCAGCCATGGGTTCCCTGGTTCGTCAGGTGGAGTCCCGAGGACCGCTTCCCGGCGGCCCAGGGAAATCGCCTGCTGTTCGGCGTCATTGAGGCCCACTCCCGAGAGATAACGATACGCGATCACCTGGTACAGACGCTCGTAGGTAGGCTGGAGGACGCCCAGTTGGCCGCGCGCGAATTCCTTCGGCGCTTCGGGCCCGGTCTTCAAATGAAACAAGGCCTCCGGCAAAAACGGCCCGCACCCCGGCAGTTCCAGCGGGACGGCCAGAATCAGCAGCGCGATCAGGACTCTTAATGCCATTTGCGTACCTCGCGAAGCGCGGCCCGGTACGTGGACTCGGTCCAGGGCCGCGGATTGAATATATAAAGACGCGCGGCCGTAGGAGGCTCGCGCAAAGGCTCATCCACCGAGACTCCGGCGCTCGACTGGCACAGCGCCGGCCGGAACGTGCGCGCGGGCCGTTCGCCGGGGCCCATGCGGAAGAGCATCGGGACCGCCTCCACAACCGGCAGCCCGGCGATCCAACCGTCGGACTCGCACCACGAGGTGAGCGCCGTCATGGAAAGCGGCGTCGATGGCGGCACGCGGCGGCGCAGGTCTCCGAGCAGCTCGCGGTAATAGGTGCGCTGCGAGCGTGCGGCGTCGAAATCCACTTGCAGGGCGCGCACGCCGGGGATGTCGGCGGCCTCGGCGATGGCGCCAGATACCGAGTCGGCCGGCGACAGGTTGGAATCTTGCGGCTCCACGCGCACTACCGCTATCAACACGGCGCCTGGCGGGTAGCGCAGCGGCTGCAAGCGCGGGCGCACCGACACGCTGCCGCCGCGCAGACACACCGTGCGTGCCAGGAATGCCACGCCGGTGGCATGGGGATCGAGGAATTCCAGGTTTTCGGGACGCTCCCAGGCCCATAGGAAAACGCGGGGGAATCCGGGCAGGGGATCGGCCGGGCGCGGCCAGAGGAAGGCGATTGCCACGATCCCGGCGATGGCGATGAACGTCTTCACGCAGGTCCTTTATAGCACGGCAGGCGCCAACCGAAACGGACCGGCTCCGGAGCACGTAAGAGGTTACATGGATTTGCTGCGCGATGTTCGCTACGGCCTGCGCATGCTGGTGCGCAGTCCGGGCTTCAGTGCAGTCGCGGTGCTCACGCTGGCACTGGGAGTCGGGTCGAACGTGGCGATTTTCAGCATTGTGCGCGCTGTGCTGCTGCCCGATCTGCCGTTTGCCGATGCGCGGCGGCTCGTCCAGATCGAAGCGCGAAACCTCAAGACGGGCGGGATAGTGCCGTTCGTTTCCGAGCGCGATTGGGCCGATTGGCTGGACCAGAGCCGAACTTTGCAGAGTCTCGGTCTTTACAGGTTCGCCATGACCGCGTCCGATACCGACCAGCCGGAAGCGCTCTACGGCGTGTCCGTCTCAGCCAGCCTGTTGCCCATGCTGGGAGTGCCTCCGCTGCTGGGAGGATATTTCCCGCCAGAGAACGACGTGCCGGGCAACGAGCACGTCATCGTGCTCAGCTACGATCTTTGGCAGCGGCGTTATGGTGCCGATAGCGCCATTGTGGGGAAGACTATCCACTTGGTTGGCCGGAGCGGCAGCGATTGGCAAGTGGTGGGAGTGATGCCGCGCGGATTCAACTTTCCGCTGGCGATTCCGACGTCGGTGAATCCCCCGACCCGCCAGATGGCGTATTGGATTCCCGCGGCGGCGGATGCCCGCGCGCAAAGGCGTGACGGTGTGAACTGCGGCGCAATTGGCCGCTTACGCCCCGGCGTGACGCTGCAACAGGCGCGCGCGGACCTGGACGGTATCGCTGCACGCCTCGCGGCAGAGTTTCCGGAAACCAACCAATTCCGCGGTGTCAGCGTGAGTTCGCTGCAGGAGACGCTGCAGGGTAAGGCGCGTCCCACGCTGCTGATCGTGCTGCTGGCTACTGGAATGGTGGTGCTGATCGCCTGCGCGAATGTCGCCAGCATGCTGCTCGCGCGGTCGACTTCGCGGGCGCGCGAAACGGCCATCCGGTTGGCGTTGGGCGCTGGCCGCAGCCGATTGGTACGCCAGTGGACCACCGAGACGCTCCTGATCGCTTTCGCGGGCGGGGCGCTCGGGCTGGAATTGGCGCATCTGTCGCGCGGCTTTCTGGTGTCGCTGGCGCCGCCCGATCTGCCGGGGATCGGGAACGTGCGGATCGATCTGCTGGTGTTGGCATTCGCGGCCGGCGTATCGCTGCTCGCCGGCCTGATTTTCGGCGTCGCGCCGGGATGGCATGCGGCACGGACCGATCCACAGACGGCGCTGCGAGCCGGCCGGGGCAGCGTCGGGCCAGGTCGTGGCCGGACCCGCGATCTGCTGGTGATGGTTGAGGTGGCGCTCGCGGTCTTGCTGACAGTAGCCGCCGGGCTGATGGTGAAGAGCTTCGTGAAGCTCATGATGGTGGACCAGGGATACCGCGCGGACCATGTGTTGACCGCAATCATCGTCCTGCTTGACCGGCGTTACGCCGATCAGAGTGCCAAGGTGGAGTTTTACCGGCGCCTGATGGAAGAGCTGCGGCGGACACCGGGGGTGGAAGCGGCCGGCGCGGTGACGGGGGTGCCGCTTTCAGGGAACATTCCTGGGTCGCCGGTGCATGTGGAAGGTGCGCCGGAGACTGGCGGATCGCCGTCATACGCGTCGGCTCTTCCGGCGAGCACCGACTACTTCACGGCCATTGGAATTCCAGTGGTTCGCGGCCGTACATGGACGCAGCAGGAAGCCGAGAGCTCGCGGTTGATCGCGGTGGTCAACAGCGTGGCGGCGGAGCAGTTCTGGCCGGGGCAGGAGGTTTTGGGGAAACGCGTGCGCATCGACGCGCAGAAGGGGAGTCCGTGGCTGGAAGTGATCGGGGTGGTCCAGGCGACGCGCGACGGGGGCCTCGATATTCCGCCCGGGCCAACAGTCTACATGCCGATGGAGCTGGGCAGTCCGTTCACTCCGCAGTTCCTGGCGGTGCGGACGGCCGCGGACGCGGCGGCGTTTGCCGGCCCGTTGCGTGCCGCGGTGGCGCGCGTCGATCCGCGCCAGCCGGTATTCCTGGTGACTTCCATGCAGGCGCTGCGCAACAACTCCGCCTCCCAGCGCCGCTTCGGCGTGGTCACGCTGGGCGCGTTTGGCGGGCTCGCGCTGCTGCTGGCGGCGGTGGGAATTTACGGCGTGGTGTCTTACTCGGTGGCGCGGCGGACGCAGGAAATCGGCATCCGGATGGCGCTGGGAGCGCGGACCGGCGACGTGGCGCGGATGGTGCTCGGGCAGGGTCTGCGGACGACGGTCGCGGGAATCGGTCTCGGCTTGGCCGGCGCGTTCGCGCTGACGCGGGGTATGGCGAGCCTCCTCTACGGAGTCACGGCCACCGATCCAGCGGTGTTCGCGGGTGTTCCGGCGTTGCTGGCGGCGGTGGAGCTGCTGGCCTGCTACCTGCCGGCTCGGCGCGCGGCGCGGGTGGACCCGGTGGAGGCGCTGCGGAGTGAATAGGGGGAGGGAAGATACCCCTGCCCGGACTCCTGTGGACGGCGTGGGAGTTGAATGGTAGCTGCATCGGCGGCGGGAGGCCGTCCAAGCGCCGCGTGAGTTAGCGCGTTTTGAACGGTACTCCTCGAGGGCGGGCTTGCTCCAAGCTTTTTCCGAGTGGGGCGAGATGCGCCCGCAACTGGTGATTCCTGCCGAATAGCAGTCGAAGCGGATCGTTGGAGGGGCGACCTTGGGTGGAGGACAGTTCGAGATTTTTGTTGGTTCAGCGCCTGTACGGCTCCGATCACATCTACCGCTTATAGCCGCTTTTCCAAGTCCCTGCCGAGCGCTTCGAGCGAATCTATCAAATCAATGATTACCCAATTCGCATCAGACTTGAACGGGCCGGGATAGTTGGTTATTTCGTGCGCCTCGTAGACCTGAAGTGTTCTGAAAAGGAACTCGAAGAGTCTGGACTTGTAACCGTAGACCAGGGCATCATGATATTCCCAGACTACGCCGTAATTCGGAACCGATGCGGGGTGCAGCGGCAATCGTGCTTCTTTGGGGAAGTCGAACGCCAGCTTCTTGTAGTCGGCTAGGATCTTGTCGCACTCGTTGACGAGTATGCGGAAGGGCAATCTCATCAGCCTCTGGTATTTCTTCCAGAGCACCACTGAGTAGCATATGAAGCCGCCAACCGCCGCGATCAGCAGGGGGATCAAGAGGCTGACATTGCCGCTATGGAGGCTTACTCCCAATGTGACGACAGCGACAGCCAGACAGCCAATGTTCGCGAGTGCGCCGATCTTCGTCCAATCCATAGGCCAATAGTAGCCGACCTTCGATGCGTGCGGGTAGCGACGGCCTTGGGACCCCTCTGGTTGCCTCGGCCAGACGTAATCTGCGAAATTCTCAGGCTTCCTCCGCATTCCGAGAGTCTTCGCATATTGCCGGGGCGGCCACCCAGAAATACCGCGCCGTTACCAGCATCTGGCGGGCGCAACAAACATTGATATTAATGCCGCTCTTTCCCAGTGGCGCGTCAACCGGACGGAGCCGTCGGCGCTTTGTAATCGTCGGTAAAACGCTGCGCGACTACTCGTTACTTTGGCGCGAACGGTGGCGGGATCGAGGAATCAGAACTGGCTCGCCCTTCCACTGATACGATGTGGAGGTTGCGCGATAGCCAAACTCATCTACTGTACGCCTACGTCGCTGGATGGCTTTATCGCGGAAACCGGCAACCTCGATTGGTCGGCGCCAGACGAGGAGGTATTTGGGTTCGTTTCAGATCTCGATCGCCCTATCGGCATGTATCTCTATGAACGCAAGATGTACGAGACGATGGCGGTTTGGGAGACGCCAGACGTCATTCCCGGTCTGACGCCGGCCCTGCGGGACTTCGCGCGGATCTGGCAAGCGGCCGACAAGATCGTCTATTCCAAATCGCTGGAGACCATCTCTACACCGAAGACGCGTCGCAGACGGGAATTCGATCCCCAGTTGGTTCGCGACCTGAAGGCTCAATTGCCTCACGATGTTTCGGTGGCTGGTCCCGCCCTCGCCGCCCATGCGATCCGGGCCGGGCTCGTCGACGAGTATCATCTGGTCGTCGTGCCTACTATGCTTGGCGGCGGCAAGCGGGTCCTGCCGAGCAACGTATGCGTAAGGCTGGATCTCCTAGACGCGCGCCGTTTTACCAGTGGAATGGTCTATCTTCGCTATCACACGCAGGCCTGATGGAGGCTGTCGCTCCTGGGTCGGAGCGCTGATCGCGCTCCCAACGAAAGCGCTAAACTCGAGGAGGAATGAGGCCATGGACAACACGAGAGTATTCAGAATGGCGTTCGCAAGCGTCTACCCGCATTACATCACCAAGGCGGAGAAGAAGGGTCGTACGAAGGAGGAGGTGCATGCCATCATCCACTGGCTAACGGGCTACGATGAACAGACGCTGCAACAGCAGATCGACAAGAAGGTCGACTTCGAGACTTTCTTCACCCGGGCACCACGGATCAACCCGAACGTCTCCAAGATTACCGGCGTGATCTGCGGTTATCGGGTGGAGGAGATCGAGGATAAGCTCATGCAACAGATCCGTTACCTGGACAAGTTGGTGGATGAACTGGCCAAGGGAAAGGCCATGGACAAGATCCTGAGGAAGTGAGCAGGGCTGTCGGTGTTGTCATCGTTGTTTCCGAGGCGTTCTCGACGTTGGTAATCGCGGCCCAGATCGCCGCCCCCCCTTCTGAGTAACTGATTCCGCGCCGTTTTTTGGGATAGAGAACGAAAAACGCCGTAGTGTTTACCTTCCCGAGGGAGTGCACGGGGCGGATTGTCGGCCACTCGGACGGACGTGACGATCCACGGCCGGATAGGGAACGATAAGTTGCCATCGCACCCGGATGGCACATACCCTCTCATGCTTCAGTACTAAACAAGTTGAATGGTAACTCGCCGGCCAACCATGGCCGCAGCCCGCTCGAGGCTCGACAGCGTTATGTCATTCTTTGCGTCTAACAGGCGGTCGACCTGTGTTCGACTTGTCCTCAGCAACGCGGCCATGCGGTTCTTCGATATTTTCTTCTCCTTCATGGCTTGGGCGAGTTGCCAGGCGACAACCTCTTTTACTGCCTGGGATTGAGCCTCTTCAAAGACCCCCTCCGCTTTCAGAAAGTCATCAATACCGGACCCCATGTGTTTCTTGCTCATCTCAGTAACTCCCTCTGGCGCTTGCGCGCTAACTCCAAATCCTCGTCCGGCGTCGCCCGCGTCTTCTTGATGAAGCCGTGAACTGCCACCAAATGCTCGTGGCACAGGCACAACAGCACGCGCGCCGTGCGTTCGTCGGCAAATCGGTGCGGATTTCGCAAAGGCCGCCGCCCATCGGCTGGCACAGAGGCATTCCGACTGGCCAGCGCCATTGCGCCCTCAAAAGGTCTTTCCCTACGGCGTGCCATTCCGCCTCCGGCAATTCCCTCAGCCACTCCCGCACGGGCTCAGTCCCTTTTCCAGATCGGAAGAAGATCAGCGGGCTTTTCCGCGGCGGTGCGTTTTCCGTCATTGCCCGTCGTGCTGTACCTTCTGTCATACATGTACCATAAAGTGTACATGCCCGACAACACCCCCGGAATTACCGGGTCCAAACGGAGGGTCTCGCGGTTGTTCCGATTGGAATTGGGACCGTTCAGTCGACATCGATCCGGGGATCTGGTCTCCGGAGAACATCGGCTCGGCTGCAGGCAGAGGGCCGCGGACGTGGGCGTCCGTCTACAATTCGATCCCGGTGCCAGTTGGGGAGCGTCAAGAATTTGACGCGTCGCGCCGCGGGTATGCCGCCGACCCTTGTACCTCGCTGTATCCAACTGAAAATAATGACTAGGCCAGTTGGCCGATCACTTGCAGCCGTCGTCTGCATGAACATCCGCGGTGTCATCGGAATCGCTGTCGCCTCAATTGCCTTGGTAACCGGATTGTGCCCTTCTGCCGCCGCTCAAATCTCCATGGGGCGCCCCGGGCTGACCGGTGTTCCGCAGGGGAGAAAGCTGACTGCGCCCGTCCAAAAGCCCCAAGCAGGGTTGACGGCGGACGAGCAAAAGCGGCTGTCGGCAACCATCAAACATATGAAGCCCAAGGCCCGCAAGAAGCTGGCCGCAGCCCTTCAGAAAATGACTCCGCAACAGCGGCAGCAACTGCTCGCGTCCGTGAAGCAGCAATTGGAGAGACAACGGCCAGAATCGCAGCCCGCAAAGCGCGGGTGGTAGCAGCGCCGCGCTTAACTGATTTTCCACAAAATCTGCCGCAGCATCCCCAATAGCACCGGAACGTCGCGGCCGGCAATATCCAACCGCCGCACCAAGCGCCGCACCTTCTCCTCGGTCGAGCCTTCGGTCACGGGGTTGGTGTAACCGCTCTTCCGCAGAATTTCGAGCAATCGCAGGGTCACCTGTTCGGACTCTGTGGCGGTGGCTCGCACGATGGCCTTCGGCGCCTTGGCGACGGCAGCCTTGGGGTCGCGCGCGACCTCGTACAGGCACAGTGCCACGGCTTGCCCCAAGTTCATGGACAGATCGACAGGTTCCGTGGGGATGCGCAACAGCCAATGGCAGTGGCTCAGATCCTCGTTGGTCAGGCCGAATTTCTCCGAGCCGAACAGCAAAGCCACCGGCCCCTTCGCGAGGGCGCGGCCGATCAGGCGGGCTCCGAATTCCAGCCGGCGAAGCGGATGTTGCAACTCCCTATGGCCCACCGAAGTGGTGCCCACCACCAGCCGGCAATCCGCCACCGCTTCGGCCACGCTGGCGTATTCCTCGGCTGCCTGGAGCAGAGGCGCGGCCCCCACCGCCGATCGGGCTTCGCGAAAGGCCACGTCATAAGGATTGACTACGCGCAGCCGCAAGAATCCGAAGTTGGCCATGGCGCGCGCCGACGCCCCGATGTTGAGCGGATTGCGCGTCTCAACCAGGACCACGCGGAGGTTGTCTTTGCAATCTCTGTTTTTGCAATCGGTGGAGATGTCTTGATCGTAACGCAACCCGTCAGGGCAATCTGCTACGCTGCGTTACGGGAGGCACGAAATGGACGCGAACTTTGCTTTCCCCGAGAATTGGACCGCGCCACGGGAACTGACGCGGGCGCTGCCGCGAGAAACCACCATGACGGGCCGCGCCATCTTCACCGCCATCATGGCTGGGACGTTGCTGCTAGGCAGCATCCCGGCGTTCGTTTTTTTCCGCAGCCAGAATGAGCGCAACATGGCGCGGGCGGAGGCGTTACGCACCCAGGGCAGCGAGGCCAACGGCGAGATCGTCCGCCTTTGGCACAGCAGCAACAAGTCACACACGCCCATGGTGACCTATGCGTTCACCGCCAACGGTATCCGCTTGAAAGGCGACGCCAGCGTACCGGGAGAGTGGTGGGGCAAGATTCAAAAGGCCGGTTTCCTGCCCATTCGCTATCTCCCGTCGGACCCCAGTATCAACCATCCGGCCGCCTGGGATCCGCCCACAGACCCAGCCTGGGTTCCGTTCATTCTTCCAGTGGCGCTGGCTGGAGTCTCAATCTTCCTGCTGATCAACCTAAGGCGGCAGGCCCGGTTGGCGGCGGAGGGAGTGCCCGCGGCGGGTGTTGTCACCAAATGCTTCCGCGTTAAGGGAGGATGGGCTGTGCGCTACCAGTTTCGTATGAAAGATGGCGCCATCGGGCGCGGCTCGAGCCAGGTCCCGGGCCGCTTGGAGGTGGGAGCGGCCATTTGCGTCCTGTACCTGCCGCAGAATCCCCGGAGGAACCAGAAGTATCCTACGTGCTTTTATCGGGTGGTGACTCAGTGATCTCACCGCTCCCTACGCGTTCCCTCGGCCGGAACGGCCCCGTGGTTTTTCCCCTCGCTTTAGGATGCATGGGGATGTCCGGAATGTACGGGCCCGCGGACGAAGCTGAGAGTATCGCCACCATCCACGCGGCCATCGACCGCGGCGTCACCTTGCTCGACACCGGCGATTTCTACGGCATGGGCCACAACGAAATGCTGATCGGCCGCGCCCTGGAGGGCCGGCGCGATCGGGTGCTGCTCTCAGTGAAATTCGGCGCCCTGCGCGGGCCCGACGGGAACTGGCTCGGTTTCGATTCTCGTCCCGCGGCGGTGAAGAACTTTCTGGCGCATTCGCTTACCCGCCTGCGCACCGACCATATCGATATCTACCGCCCCTCACGCCTGGATGGTAGCGTGCCCATCGAAGAGACCGTCGGCGCCATTGCGGACATGGTGAAGGCCGGATACGTGCGCGCTATCGGACTCTCGGAAGTGGGTGCGGACACGGTTCGCCGCGCGCACGCCGTGCACCCCATATCCGATTTGCAGATAGAGTATTCGTTGATCAGCCGCGGTCCGGAAGCACGCATCTTCCCGGCCCTGCGCGAACTGGGTATCGGAGTCACGGCTTACGGCGTGCTGTCGCGCGGGCTGTTGACGGGCTCGCCGCTCGCGCCGCGAGGCGATTTTCGCGCCCACATGCCGCGTTTCGTGGGCGAAAACCTGGCGCGCAACCGGAAGCTTATCGAGACGCTGAACGGTCTGGCCACCGAAAGAGGCGTCGCGCCGGCGCAATTGGCCATCGCGTGGGTGTTGGCGAAGGATTCCGCCATCGTCCCGGTAATCGGCGCGCGAACGAGGAAGCAGCTCGACGAATCGCTGGGAGCGCTCACGATTCGGCTTACGCCCGAGGAAATCGGGGGGCTGGAGGAGGCGATTCCCGCGTCGGCGGTGGCCGGCACTCGCTATGCCGAGCAGCAAATGCGGATGCTCGACAGCGAGCGGTAAGTGGCTCCTTCATGCATTTTCCTGCTCGATACGGGCGCGAACCTGCTCAAACCTTTCTGTCCACCAAAGCGCTAAGTCCTGGGCTCGCACAGTTGCGACAGAGTGATAGAAGGTCTTCTCTTCGTGGATTGAGCTGTCGGGACCAACGACGCGGACCGCGGCAAGGCCAGCACTCTCGAAGTATAGCCAAGGGCTGCGCCCTTGAAATCCTAAGGAGAGGGTGTCGGAGTAAGCCCTACCTACGCCCCTTGGAGCCGGGAGTCTTAGCGTGAGAAAACGGAGGGTGGCATCGACGCTATGCCGGCGAGTGGCGCGTCGTCGTTCACATCGACAGACTTCAATTTCTCGCAAAGACGCAGAGGCGCAAGGAGCGCAACGATGGGCTGGGGCTAATCTATTCGTCCAGTCGGGACGTTACGCCCGCGTTAACAGCGTCAACGTACCCACGAGAATCTGAGAGCTGAATTCTCAGATTGGTCCATGCTAGAAACTAAGATGAAGTTACTCAACTGCGCCTGCCATCCTTCTGCGGAAGGGAACACCCGCTCTAGCTAGAGCGGACTGCATAGATTCTTTGCAAACAAATCCCTGCACCATACCTTCATAACATTAGCACTTCGGGCATTACCTCAGCTCTCCTGGGGAGCCCGCCCGTGTAACTCGATCGAGAGATGGTCCCGACGATTACGGCGTTGTTTCGCACAGTTTGCGAGCCGACTGGCAGTCGGCCGACAGGTTGCCTACGGCCACCTGACCCACATCGTTATTCGTGCCGGAGCGCCGCCAGCGGGTCTACTCGTATGGCACGCCGCGCAGGAATGGCGCATCCCAAAAAGCCTGCAAGCCCCAGCACGATCGCCACGCCGGCATAGGTCGCCGGGTCCGATGGCGACACGCCCACCAACCCATGGCTCAGGCCCCGGGTCACCAGGGTCGCCAGCGGAATGCCGGCCGCGAATCCGCCCGCTACCTGCCGCATTCCCTGGCTCAGTACCAAGCCGAAAATGTTACGCCTGGTTCCGCCCATGGCCATGCGGATTCCGATCTCCTGGGTGCGCCGGCTGACCGCGTGTGCCACTACCGCATAGAGCCCTACCCAGGCCAGCACCAGCGCGATGGCCGCGAAAATCGAAAACAGCTTGCCGAATGCCGTCACGTTCAGACGCTGGTTGGAGATGTGGTCTTCGAGAGAGAGCACATCCTGCGCCGGCAAGTTCTGGTCCAAGCTCTGCACCGCGCGCCGGAATGCCTCCACCAAAGTTCCCGGCGGAACCGCGGTGCGGGTAATCACGTAGACCGAGGGTTGCGGCTCCGTATCGTACGGCAGGTAGATTAGTGCAGTTCGTTCGAGAGGGCGCATCCGGTTCTGTTGGACGTCCGCAGCCACTCCGGTCACCGTCAGCCACGGCTGAGCCTCGTGCCCGCCGGCCGCGCGCAGGCGTTTGCCTATGGGATCTTCTCCCGGCCAGAATTTCGCCGCGAAACTCTCATTCACCACCACCTGGGAACGGGCGCCGCCGTTTTCATCGAAGGGTTGGCCTCGACGCAGCCGGACAGCGAGCGTCCGAAAATAATTCGCGTCCACTACCAGCGCTGCGAGTTGTCCCAAGCTGCCCGGTTTGCCTTGCGCGCCTTCCACCTCGCCGCGAAATTCCCGCCATCCGGCCATCGGCAGGTGCGACGCCAGGGAGACTTCCGTTACGCCGGGCAGGGCCCCGAGCGCGGTCTTCAGCCGGCGATAAAACCCGCTCACGCTGTCCGCATTCGGGTACTTGGCCTCCGGCAGATCGACGCGCATGGTCAGCACATTAGAGGGATCGATGGACAGCGGCGCGTTATACAGGTTCACGGTGCTGTGAATCATCAAGCCGCTGGCCGCCAGCAGCACAACGCACAGCGCCATTTGAAAGCCCACCAGCAAACTCGCCAGGCGCCGGCCCCGGGGGCTCTCCGCGCCGCGGCCGCCGTCCTTAATGGCGCTGTTCACGTCCACTTTCGCCAATTGCATCGCCGGCGCCAGCCCGAAGAGAATGCCTGCGCCGACGGAAATTGCTGCCAGGTATGCGAATCCGCGCGCGTCCATCGAAAACTGGATCCAGGACGGCCGGTGCCCCTGCGCCGACATGCCATCGAACCACCGCAGCCCCGCCAGCGCCACCGTCCAGCCGGCGAGACCGCCCGCGGCTGAGAGCAACACGCTCTCCACCAGAAGCTGGCGAATAATCCGCGCCCTTCCCGCGCCGATAGCGATGCGAATGGAAATCTCGCGGGCCCGCGCCGCCGCCCGCGCCAGCAGGAGGTTCGCGACATCAGCGCACACGATCAGCAGCACGAATCCCACGGCGAAAACCATGGCGATCAGCATCGCGCGCTGGTCGTAAACTCCCACCATTTCGAGGAACGGCCGGACTCTGACAACCGGGCCATTCACCTTCCCCGCGATGGCGCGCCGCGCGACCCCATCCACTTCGCTCTGTGCGGCAGCCAGCGTAACGCCATCGGCCAGACGGCCGAACACCAGAAGGGAACGGCGGAAGGCAGGATCCGCCATGTCCATAAGGGTCACGGGCGTCCACAGTTCGGCATCTTCGGGGAACTGCGATCCCGCCGGCATCACGCCGACTACCACGTGATCGATGTCGTCGATGCGGATGGACTGGCCTAGGATCGAGGGATCGTCGCCATAGCGCCGTTCCCAGAGCCGATGGCTCAGGAGCACGGCCGGTGTCGCGTTGGCGCGCTCATCTTCCGGTTCGAATTCCCGCCCCAACTGCGGCTTCGGACGGACCATGTTCCATCCGCTGGCGGTCATCTGCACGCGCCAGTAGCGCTCCGGAAGCGCGTGCGAATCGCTCACGTTCACGGCCGAAAACCGGTAGGCCGCCAGATTTTCCACGGTTTTCACTTGGCTTCGCAGGTTGGGAAAATCCAGCAAGGGCTGCGACGCCGGATCGAGGTTCGCCAGCGCTTCGCCCGGATGCAACGCCACCATCCGTTCGATGTGGTCGACCGCCATATCGAACCGCAGCGCGCTGCTCACAATAGTGAAAACGGTGGTGTTGGCGCCGATTCCCAGCCCCAGCGCGACCACCGCCGTCGCGGTCACGACCGGGCTGTTTCTCAACGTTCGCAAGGCGCAGCGAAAATCCCGCCACCAGGCTTCCAGAGCGGTGAAAGCCCAGAGGTCGCGGCAGGCTTCCTTCACCGCGGTGGGGTTACCCAATCGCCGGCGCGCAGCAGTTCTATCGCCGGTTTGCCGCTCACTCATGGCGAGGTGGAAGGCCATCTCTTCTTCCAGGTCCCGGTCCAGTTGTCTGCGGCGCCAGAGGGCGCGCAGTCTCTTTCCAAATCTGTTCATACCGCCTCCATCACGCGTGCGATGGCCCGCGCGAGTTGCTGCCAATGATCCGTTTCCTCCGCCAGGGCCTTGCGGCCGGTATCCGTCAGCCGGTAGAACTTAGCGCGGCGCTTGTTTTCCGATTGGCCCCATTCCGCGCCGATCAGTCCGTCCAATTCCAGGCGGTGAAGCGCCGGATAGAGCGACCCCTCTTCGACGCGCAGCACCTCTTCGGAAGTTTGCTGAATGGATAGCGCGATCCCCCACCCATGCATCGCTCCGCGCGCCAAGGTCTTGAGGATAAGCATGTCGAGGGTCCCTTGCACGAGTTCACCGCGATTCGGTTTTCCCATAGACGCTTGATGGGAGTATGAACCGCCGTGCAGGACCTGTCAAGATGGCGTGCGTCTGTGGGGGCAGCGTACAGTTTGACACTCTCTGTCGGCGTCTGATTAAATGGAGGAATACGTTGCTCCTCAGTAGCTCAATGGTAGAGCATTCGGCTGTTAACCGAAGGGTTGTAGGTTCGAATCCTACCTGAGGAGCCAATCTTTTCAATCATTTCCAAGCCAAGAATCAGCCGCGAGCGGCCCCCGAAACCCGCACTTTGCCCAATTCTTTGCCCAAGGTTCTAAAAACGTGGGTGCGCTGGTCGGGTGGATACTCGGGAGAGAAGGAGACGCGGCTGCACCACCTGCCGCAATTGTCGGTGCGCCGCTTGGGTGATGGAGCTTATGGACCGGGACCTCCTCACCGATGATTGATCGGGATTCTGGCCCGCATCGTTGGAACCAGCGGCGTGCCGGCGATCAGCCGCTGAACCAACTCGGGGTTTGTGGGAAAGTCGCGCAGCGTGGGCGCAAAACGCTCCACGGGGGCATTCGCTCCCATGCGGGTGAACGCCGCCCGCCAGAAGGCTTCCACGCCATCCTCGAACTCACGCCGTGAGTCCCTGTGAATGCGGGCGCCGGCGATCCAGACCTGGACACCGTTCAGGTCTGGCAGGCGGTGCTCGGAAGCGAGGATGTCGAGTAGTTCAGTGATCCGGTTGGCCGTCAGCTTCTCCCGCGGAAACCGGATCTTGTCGTGCTGGTCTTCCCGCATGTCGGACAGGAGGCACAACTCGCGGTGACTCGCGCCGCGTCCTGCGGAGGAATGGAATGCGCGCGCCGCCACTTCGAGCGAATCGATGAGGGCTGTGTCCATCGTCAGCTCCTGTTCGAAGATAGTGGCCTTGGCCCGCGCCAGCGCTTCGCGGGCCTGGTTGAAGGCTTGGGCCTCGATATAGTTGTGGTAGGTCGAAGGGTTGAACCGGCTGGCATCGTAGGGCGGCAGAGCGATCGAAATCGGATCCGGCGAGGACAGCGGATTCTCGGTTATCGGATAGATCTGAAGCGTGTCGCCGCCATTGATGGATGCGGCGATCTTCGTCAGATCGGCGTATTGCTGTAGCTGGAAGTCGGTCATCGTTTTCGACTGGTCGACCAGCGTGACCACGAAGCGCGGATCGGAGGGTGCCTGCCGTTGCAGTTGACAGGCGCATAGGGCCAGGGAGATGATCATTGCGGTAATGAACAGGCGGAAATGATGTCTCATGATACAGATTCCTCCATTAAGGCGGCGTTGATCTTCTTGCGGTAGTTGATGCGCTGCTGGGCGTCTTCGAGCGCCTGCGGCCGAACCAGATTGAGCGCCTTCCCGTAGGCTTTCGGCAATTTGCCATCCTCCAGGTCGGCGCGCACGGCGCGATTTGCGCGCAAATAGATGGCGCGGCGCTCTTCAATGTTTTCCCGAAGCTGCTGGTCGCGGTGAATGTAGATATCGTCCGCGTTGCATTCGGAGTCCCATGCGGTTTGCAGGGCTTGGCCGGTGGCAATAACTTTCATGTGGGCCTTGCGCTCCGCCTGGCGCGATCTCGCTACGGACTTCATTTTCTTGTCGAAGTCGTGCTGCATCGGCTCGTGCTGCGAAAAGCCGATAATGGCCGCCAGCGTGAAGATGACCAACTGCAACAGCAGGTAGAAACAGAACACAAATACCGGGTCGATCTTGGTCAAGCTCTGCGACGCCAACTGAATGATGGCGCCCCGCCGCATCCAAGACAGCACGATGACGAATCCCAGTGAGATCAAGCTGAGGAACCAGGCGGTCCATTTGGCCGCCAGATTGTCGCTGCGGAACAACGCGCCGATTGTATGCGCATCCATCATGAGAATGATCGTGAACAGCAGGGCCATCATCTCTGTAACGGACTCGCTATCGGCGAGTTGGTTGAAAGACGCCAGATTCAGCGGGTAATCCGCGGCCACCGTGAGTCCGATGAATAACAGCACCCAGACCACTGGGCGCACGCTAGCATAGGTGGGATTCCGCCGGTGAAAGGCAAAAAAGGACCTGCGGGAGTGGTCGAGTTCGCCCCCGCGTTCGGCCGTGTCGCGGATTGCGTCCGCATGGGCTTTGCGGTCGGCCCCGAAGAGTTCGAAGAGTGTCTTGCGAAGGGACTGCAACGCCGAACGCTTTTTAGTGCTTTCTTCTGCCAACTCGTTGACTTCCTGGTTGCCGAATTTCTCCAGTTGCTGGAGGCACTCCGGCAACTCGTTCGTTTCGACGTGCGGTATGCCGCGTTTGCCGTCGACGCGGCCAGCCTCACGATACTTACCGGGACGATTTCGCCAGCGCCGAATCACGCGCGCTAAAAACGAAAACATAATTCGTAACTCCTTCCTTCTGCGTTTCCGACTAAACAGGTTGGAGCCCGCCGGCCTGGCGGCCCCGAACTCCGGCGAACCCGCCGATGTCTCTATCAAACATAAAGCACAACGCCTTTATTTAGAACGTCTTACAGGGGGTTACAGGGCACGGAGGCGATACAGCCCCTGACATCTCGACGCCGCTCAGCCTGTAAGGGGCTGTAAGGGAGTTTGGCGTCTCGGTGGTATGCGAGCGCTCATTTCCGACCGATACTAGAGTTTCGACAACGTCAATCCTGATATGGTGAGCAAAACCGGGAACACCGACAAGACATTATTTCTGATAGCCCCGCCGCAGCGCGGCCTCTTGGAAGGCTTTGCGAGCGGACTCATCAGTCTTGCCAATTTTGTTCAGCTGCATGAGCCGGGAACCGATATCCGGCTGCTGGATTATAGCCAGGCTGCCCCTTCCGACGTCGAGAGCGAACTACTCAGAGAGTTTGCCACCGCCGGCGAGACGCTAATCGGGATCACTGCAACCACCGCATCCTATTACAATGCGATTCAGGTTGCGCTCGCCTGCAAGCGCCTGCGGCCAGGTGCTGCCGTCATTCTCGGCGGGCACCATGCAACAGCGCAGGACGACGTGATTCTGCGCCACCATCCTGAAGTCGATGTCGTCGTACGCGGCGAAGGTGAATGGGCGCTACTGCACTTGCTGCGATCCTATCCGCATCTGTCCGCGGTGCCCAGCATTTCTTTCCGGTCTCCATTTGGAATCCACCGCACCCCTGCAGCCCCGTTGCTCGAAACCAGTTTGTTGGACGAGTTGTCGCCGGTTTTCCAATCCGAGCGCCTGCACGCGCCGCCCGGGAAGTTCGATCACGCGACCTACGTATCGGCACGTGGCTGTCCCTTGCGCTGCGCGTTTTGCTGCGTGGGGAACAATCGCATCCGCGCTAAGAGCATTCCGGCGATCATTGCGGATCTGCGCTATCTCATAGGATCACAGGGCTACCGCCGCCTTGCGATCGAAGACAACTTCTTTGCCCACTCTGCGAGCCGTACGATCGAACTCTGTTCCGCGTTGAAAAAACTCCAACAAGAGCACAGTTTTTCCTGGGATTGCCAAACAAGAGTGGAATCGCTGCGCGATGGGAAGGTGGTCTCGTCGATGGAGCGCGCCGGTTGCGAGGCGGTTTATATCGGAATCGAATCGTTGACGCCGAAGGGTCTGACGTATCTCGGCAAGACGGCGCAGCCGGACCGATACCTCCATGTCTTGACGCACGATGTGCTGCCACGGCTGATGCGGTCGTCAATGCGTGCGTATATCAACTTGCAATTCGGGCTGCCTGGCGGGCCCAGTGACGAAGCGGAATCTCTGCGAACGCTGTCCGGCATCGCCGGCATCGCCGCCGCTGCGGGCAAGCACATCACCATTTTTCCACAGTTGCACGTGGTCTATCCGGGAACAAGTCATTTCCGGATGTATCTGGAGCAAGGACTGCTCGGGAAGCATGGACACGGCATCTTCGAAGCGTTCACCGTTTGGGAGGCGGCGCAGGAACCGATTCTGACCTGGCTCGGCGAGCATTTTGCGCACGGTGTGGGCGGCATTCCAGTCGGCATCCTGGCTCCAGCGGAATTGCGAAAAGGCCGCTTCGAGATCGACGCTGAAGCCGTCAGGCGGATCGACGGCTATCTGAGGACCATCGGGGCGATGAGGGGTATGATCGCCTTTCGCTACGGACAATACTGGTCAAGGACGCGCTGACCGCCGAGGGGGTGTAGAGATCCCTTGTCGCTGATCTTGAACGTCATCTTGCAAGGACTCACCTACGGCGTCGCCGTTATGGGGATCAGTATTGCCCTGCGCGTCCTGCGTTATCCTGACCTGACCGCCGACGGCAGTTTCTTACTTGGCGCGGCGGTGTTCGCGAACCTACTTTTACGAAGCATTCCCTGGGAGCTTGCGTTGCCGGTGGCGATGGTGGCCGGAGGCACGGCGGGCATTGTCACGGCGTTGCTGCACACGTGGCTGGGCGTGGGCAGGCTGCTGAGCGGAATCCTGACAACGATGGGATGTTATTCACTGGCGTTTCGCGTTCTCGGGGGACGCGCGACCGTCGGCACGGCTGATCTGCGGACGATGTTTTCCGGCGTTACCTTATCCGCGCCTGGATCGGCTCAGGTCATTGTATCGATGGTTGCCGTCGGCCTCGCCTGCGCCTGCGTGCTGTGGCTGCTCCAGAGTGAGACCGGCCTCATCCTGCGCGCGACCGGCGATAACCGACCCCTGCTTCGCGACACGGGACACAATCCCGCGGTATATGAAGTCGCAGGCCTGTTTGTCGCAAACGCGCTGGTGGCCACGTCGGGTGCCATGGTCTGCGCCGAGCAGGGCTTTGCCGACCTGGGCATGGGCGTTGGCGTGATCGTCACGCTGATCGCGGCGCTTGTCCTTGGCGAACAGGTTCTCCCGTTCAGGGCCCTGTGGGTTCGGCAATGCGCGGCACCAGTTATCGGCGCCAGCCTGTATTATTTTCTTTACTTGGGCATTGTCCGCGCCAGTGTTCGCGGATGGCTCCCGGTCCAGGTGCAGCCGACCGACTTGAAGATCATAGCGGCGGTGACCGTGGTGCTCTCGCTTGTCATCAGGCGTTCGCGCGGCGGATTGAAAGGAGCCTATGGCGACATACTTCCACTTTGAGAAAGACACCGCTTGGGTTTGGAATCATCCGCAGAAGAGCAGACGGCTTGTTGCTATCGTGCTGCTCTGTGCGGGTATAGTCGCCTGCAACCGCAGCCCGCAGGCAGCGGTCACGATTTTCACATTGCAGCCTTACCCGATCCTCGACGATTCGATAAAGGGCATCCGGCACGCGCTCCAGAAGCAGGGCTTCGATTCCGCACATCTGCGAATCAACGAGATTAACGCGAACGGCCAAATGAATCTGCTTGACGCATATGCCAAGGAAATACTGCAAGCGCATCCCAATGTCGTTATCCCGGTCTCGACTCCCGTGACGAAAGCGGTGCTTAAAGAGGCCCGCGTCCTGGCGGCTCCCGGCAATCCCCAGCAGTCGATCGTATTTAGCACTGTGACAAATCCCAGCGATGTTGACATGGACAAGCAGCCGCCAAATGTGACCGGCGTCTCCGATGTGGTGAATTATGACGCGAATATCGCCTTAATCAGGGAACTCCTTCCGGCGACCACACGGGTGGGCATTATCTATAATCCGAGCGAGGCAAATTCCCAGTACGGCGTGGACAGAGTGCGGGCGATTGCCAAGCGTGACAATTTGCAACTCCGAGTGGTCACGGTCACGAACGCCACCGAGGTGCCGGACGCCGCGCGGGCTGTTCTCACCGCGGTCGATGTAGTCTATGTCGGATCGGACAATACAGTGACATCGGCAATGGCAGGCCTAGTGGCGGTCTGCACGGAGGCTAAGATCCCAGTGATCGCGAGCGACTCGGGGAGCGTCGACAATGGCGCACTCGCGGCGGTATCGGTCGACTACGTCGCTCTGGGGGAGAACGTCGGGAATATAGTGGCGCAGATTCTGAAAACGAAAGCCACGGCGGGGAGCATCCGCAATGTGCTGTTCTATGGCAAGACGCTCTTGCTGAATGAGCGGACCGCCAAGAAACTTGGATTCGAATTCCCAGCCGTCCTTAAGAGCCGTGCGGAAAAGATCGTAAGGTGAAGCCTGGATGAGCGCGTGGCGTCTAGTGATCCGCGATGTTGTCAAAGCGTTCCCCGTCGACCGGGGAACAACGACGGCACTTAGCGGTGTGTCCCTCGAAATCGAAGCTGGCGAATGGACTGTGATTGTCGGACCGAACGGTTCCGGCAAATCGACCCTATTGAATATGCTGGCGGGGCGTTTCCGCCCGGACAGCGGAACGGTGACACTGGAGCGCGGCGGCACCAAAGCGGACTGGCACGCGCTCCCGCCGGCAGAGCGCGCACGATACTTTGCCTACATTCACCAGGACCCGCGGGCCGGTTCATTTGGAAACCTCACAGTCGCGGAGAATCTTCGCATGTCCTCGCTGGGGACGTCGCGCCTGTGGCGCCCGGCTCTCAATAGCGGGTCCGAAGCCGAACTCGCAGTCCGCCTTGGCCAAAGCGGACTGGCGAACAAGCTCCGATCCCTCGTGGTGGAACTGAGCCAAGGCCAACGGCAAATGATCGCTCTACATGCGGCATTGATGAGGCAGCCAAATCTTCTCCTGGCGGATGAACATACGGCGTCCCTCGACCAGGCGAACGCCAAGAAATGCATGGAACTGACGACACAGTTATGGAAGCAGCAGGGAGCGGCTGTCGTCATGATTACGCATGATCCCGTTACGGCGCGGCAATACGGAACGCGGTTGCTGGCGCTTCAGTCGGGGCGCGTGGTCGCGAACATGGCGGAAGGTGAGAAGAACGCCCTGGCCCTGGAGCAGTTTCTGGCATTGTGCGGGATGGGCGTATTCGAAGAATCCAACTCTCCGAGGGCGTGAATATTGTGTCTGGTGGAGATCAGGACGTTTTGGCGGTGAGAGCGGTTGACGGTATCCTGGCGGCGCACTTCCGACTGCCAGATCCGGCAGCGCTCGCTAACACGTTGATCGATTATCTCCACATTGCCGGTGGCGTTGCGTTTCGGATACGCCTGGAGGACTCCTCCAAACACCACGGCGGCCCCGTTGTGGTGCGGACGGGTGTCCGTGTCGCCGGTCGTGAATTGGCGCTAGAAGCGTTTCCGTCCGTCAGAGCCAAAGGTGATGCGGAAAGAGTTGCTCGGACGGTTGAGCGAATAGCCTGCATCGTCCGCATACTTAAGAAACAACACGGACAGTTATGGCGGGGCGTTGAAAGCCAGATTGTCGACGCGTTCGCCTGCCCGACGCAGTGTCCGCCGTCGATGGCACAAATCGGTGATACACAACCACGTCTCCTGACCCGGATAACCGAGCGTATTCGGCAGTCCCTCGCCGAATACGAACAGAGCGGGTCGCCCCGGGAAGTCTTTCTGGCGGCCCACCCAGGCCACTTGCGAATCGTCATTGTGCATCGATTCTTCAGGGATGGAGTGCCCTTTGGCCGCCTCGTCTTTGCCCAATCGCAAGCAGACATGCTGTCTAGCGACGGCGGTGCGGCTGATCCGCTGCTCGCCGCACCGCTAGCGGATTTTCCGCCCGCCATCCAGCACTGTTTTGAGCGCGGGTTCGCTCTGTACGGCAGTTGGCTATGTCCGGAATCGGCGCCGGCCTTCGCGGCGGTGGTCAAACGGGCCGTGGGGTTGAAGCCCGAGGGGCCAGTACCCAACGCTTGCTTCATACCCTGCCACGTGGGCGGTGTGGCGTGGACCGTATTGGCCGTCATCACTTCCACAATTGACCTCAAATTTGCGGACTTGTGCCTGCGGCTCTATCGGGAGTGGATACCGCGCGTGTTCGAAGCGCTTCGCACCAGCGCGCAGGCCGATTTCCTGAGTTGGTTGCTCGAAAGCTATCAGCGCGGACTCGCAAGCCCCACGCCAGTCTGGTCAACGATTAACAACGAATGGGCGTGCATCAGGGCAACCTACCCGTTGCCCCGGTGGGACCTTGAAGTCGCGAGAACCGACTACGACGACCAGCGAACACTGCGGTTGCCTAAGATACGGGGGCAGGAGTGGGCCATCGGCCGCCACGGCACTGCCAATGAATACTATCGGCCTCCGAATCGTCTCTCGCAACCGGCGTCATGGGGCTCCGGCTCCCTATGGGGGGAAACACTCCTCCAGCGCATGATCGAGGTCACGGCGTCCACGGCGCAATCGGATGACCTACACCGTTTGCGGGCCGCGCAGCAGTCGGTTGGAAGCTGGGCGCACGAGGTCAAAAGCTATACAACGCCGATTATCAGTGATCTACGTTCGGCTCTGCGGAGCACGGAGGTTTCAGCACCTGCCTACAGACCGACCAGCCGGGCGTTGCAGGCGGCCGTCGTCCTGAACGCGTGCTCATTCGCCGCTCAGAAAATACTCGAGAATCGCGGGACGCCTTGCGCCGAAATGGGGATATTTCGTTTACCCCTCCGCGGCTGCGAGGACATTGTCGAGGCGACGCTGCAGTACCTGCTTCAATACTGGCGGTCGGCCTCTCCCGTGCCTTTAAATCTACAATGGGAGCCGCAAATGTCGGAGCGCGAAGCGCTCATCATGCTGGCGAGAGCGCTCGGGGCGCGCGACGGTAGCGACGGCGCGATTGATGATGAAGAGACTGTCCTCACGCATCCTGCCGTGGTTGGGGTTGTCTCCTTGCTGCGGGAGGCCGTTTTCAATATCCGATGCACCAAACCGATCGAGGACCCGATTGTCCGCCTCCGACACCGTTTGAGCAGGGAAGACACCCGGCTGACGCTAATCCTGGAACAACTCCAGCAGGAGCGCATCGCCTGGAGCATGAATCCCGACCAACCGAAGGGGCTGGAGCGCGCCAATCGGCTATACGGACCAGAGGGCGCACAACTGGGCCATATCACTTCACACTGTCCGGAACAGGTGCCGGTAAGAGGTGGCGTTTCAATCAAGTATGTCGTGGAGGTCGAGTTTAACCTGGCGACGCAGAGCGCCTGACTCCTGCAACAGAACATGCCAAGACGCATCCGTGTCATCAACATCGACGATCTGAACCAGCTCGATCCAGAGCTGTATGCGCCGTTCGTTGAGGTTCTACCCATCCCATCGGAACTCGAAGCGCAAGAACTTCTGGCGCGACTCAGTGTCCCGCATCGCAACCCAGTCGACATGCTGTTGGTCGATATCGACATGAGTGGGAACTGGAGATACCATCCAAAGGCTTTGGTCTGGGGGCGCGACGATGAGGGCGTCGATGCTTCCCTCCGACCCTACGGTCCGATGCTGGCAGTACCGTTCCTGATGAGCGCCGCCGAGATGGTCTTCGTGCCTTATTCGAACTGGTGGGCGTCGCCCGCCATTTGCGAAAACGGCTTTGTTCTGCTCAGCTGCGCATTCATCTTCTCGCGGGTCTATGGCGGCGTGTGGACCCTGGAGAAGACCCGTGAGCATATCAGGGCACACATCCAGCCGAAGGCGTCGACTAGTTCTGCGCCGGTTCCAGGCACGCAATCGAGCGTGACCGAGAGCACGAGAGGGAACCGCAGGGCCGGTGAAGGTGGACAGCTCGAAGAAACCGGTCTCCTCCACGAGCCCGAGAAGGCCCTGCGCACCGCCATGGTGCGGTTGCGAAGGCTGCTTCAGAAATCGGGGAGCATTCAATTCGTAAATGTTGAAGCGACGTGCCGTAAACTTGGGGCGCTCGACGAAGCAGGCCGGAATCACCGGGTGCCGTTGTGCGATCCCGATACAGGCATGCCGATCGTGATTGAATGGGTCAGCACCAGCCGGTGGGAGCAAATCGAGGTCAGTTCGCTCTACGCCGATGTTCTTGATTTCCGGACGGACGTGGATCAGCAAAGGATCAAGCGGATAAATGAACTGGTGCAAGCGGACTTTTTTCCGCTCTCGATCGCAAATGTCGGCACGCTTTACGATATGTCAAAACTCGCCTTTGACAGGTGTCAAGCCCCACTGCGCCTCGATAAGGTTGTGGAGGGGATGAAAAACGAAATTCAGGTGCCGCTGACGCCCGACGACTGGCAGCTCATCAAGCGCCTGGCGATCCTGTTCGCCTGGGTGAAGTCCTGGTGGGTGGAGTCAAAGCCGGAAAGGCGCATAACGCGCGTACGCCAATTCCTCGGCTTCACGACCGGAGAAGCGGGAGCAACGAATACCTATACTCGGTTCATTCGCAGCGGTGACAGCCCTACCGAGGGCAAAGGGCGCTGGAATCAGCCTTTCAAGAGGCAGCATAAGAACGGAACTAGCGCCGAGGATTTCAAGCTGGACATCGACCAAGCGGAGGCCCTTTCGGTATTTGAATCCAAAATGTGCGTGCGTTTTGCGGACGAGGAGCTTGGTTGGCTCGAAACGTCTCCAGAGCCATTAAAGACATATCCAAGGTGGATGACCCAGCCGGACGAAACACGGCGCGCATCATAACCAGCGACCTCGCGCCCAGGAAAGCCGATCAAGATTGGGCCGCCAAGCCTAGCAAGAAGGCGTTGACAACCAATGGGCGTCCGAACGCGGTGCTAGCACGTACCGGTGGCGTGGGCCACCTTCGACAAGCAAAGTGTCGTAACTTTTCGCGAGCCGAAGTACGCCGGTCATCCGCGGCCCGCGACGCCGACCGATGAAGGCCTGACGGCTGGATATCCTCGAAACATCGTCTGGTGCCGATGATGATGCATACACAAAACGCACCCTTCTGCCTTTTCCCATGAGGACAGCCTAAACAGCGACTTTGCCCAACGCTCCTGAAGGGGGTCGTTGGCCGCCTTTCTTGCTATTGGTTTCCGAACTTTTCGTGGCCGTGGTGTCGCCTGGAACTAGGGACGCAACCGCGCGCCGTTTGGCCTCCATGCGGATATGCGAATAATGCTTGAGCATCCGTTTGGAAACATGGCCGGCAATATCCATGATCGTCTGATCACTCGCCTCTCCCGATTCGGCCAGGCCGGTGATGAACGTGTGACGGTTGTCGTGCCAGCGACCTTTGACGCCGGCCTTCTCCCGAATCTTCCGCCAGACCGTCTTGAAACTGGTGCACGGCTTGGTTGGATCGGTGGGTTGGGGCTTGCCAGCCGGAAAGACAAACCACTCCGCTTTGAGGTGCTTGAATTTCTCCAGGTACCATGCCGAATACGTCTTCAAGACTTCGAGAGCCAGGGAGTTAAGAGGGATGGTTCTACCGCTCCCGGCGTCAGTCTTGGATTCCCCAACGACGAGGTAAGCTTCGGGAAGATGCATGCGGCCCCACTGGAGTTCACGAAGCTCCTTGTCGCGCAGCCCACAGTTGAGCACCAGGACCAGAGCCGGGTAGATCGCCTTGGAGCGCCGCTTCTTCGCCTCGTCATACAGCAGCCCCTTCTCTTCGGCGCCGTAGGCCTTGCCGATATCCGTGCGGACGGCTAGTTTTAACGCCTTTTGGCGTTTCAACTTCACGCGGATGCTATCGCCCTGCTCGCCGAGAAGGCGGAGCAGGAACCCCACCTCCTCGTTGATGGTCTTTGGGGCGGCCTTCTCTTTCAGGCGAGCCGTCTGAAAATCCTTCACCGTCTTCTCGGTGATCTCGACTGCCATTTGCTTGCCCAGGTGCCGCGTGAGATGGTTCAGAGCGTATTCGGCGAATGTCCCTGACTTCGCCCGAACCTTATAGTCCTCCAGGTAGGCGTCGGCCAGGTCCTTTACAGTCCGGATTCGTTCGTCGCGGTTACCGACAAGGCCGTTGAAACCTTCTTCGAGTTCGCGATGCCGCTTTTGCTCCGCTTGTTTTGCCAGAGTCTTCGATGTCGTCTTGGACGATTCGCGGATGCACTGGCCCGCGAAATAGAACTTGTACCACCACACGGCGGCCGGCTTTCGCTTGCCAGTCTTAGGGTCCTTAAACTTCGGTCGAAATACCGACATGTTGGGGGTCCTCCTGTGAGGCGTTGTTGCTGCGGACCTTGCCACTCCCCTTTGGCCTTCCACCCTTCTTGCCGTTCTGCCGTGCAATTTCCTGAAGCCGGCTCAATCCGAGACGTGCCAGACGCGCCTCATACGATCGCTTGCCGAGCCACGATGTGAATTCCCGGAGCTGTGAGGGGTCCACTTTCTTATCCTAAACTGTTTCGGTTTCTGCGTCAAGCGCCGGAAGCGTGCCAGCGCTTCAGGAGGCGAGCGCCGCCGATTCATGCGGTTGCTGTTCCGCGCGCGGGGCGCCCACCAGATGCCGTTGTGGCGAGTGTTCCGCCCCCCGGCAAAGACTCGATCCAATGATTCAGTTCTTCGGCAGGGTACCGCACGAGTGAGCCCACTTTCAGGAAGCGTGGACCACGCCTCTCAAGCCGCCACCGTCGCAAACAAGCCACGCTGACACGGAGTCGGTCCGCAACCTCTGGTTCCGTCAACAGCACTCCCGCCGCCGCGCGATTTTCCCCACCGTCCCGAAATACCGCCGGGATCGCTGTTGATGAAACTGCCGCAGACTCGGTCTGCCGAGGACCGCCCACTGCTCCGGGTCCAGAGGACGCTCGCGGTTTCATGAGAAGATCTCCTTCCTTTTCCCTTTTCCGTTTTCAGGGGCACGTTCCGTTTCGGGATGCCGAGGTCCTCGGCAGACTTGCGACCGCACCTGGAAGCTGCGATCAACGCTTCCGAGTCTTTCCAGCGCGTCGAGCAACTGTAATTCGGCCTCGCGCAGCTGATCTGATCGCGGGCAGAACTGCTCCGTGTGCTTGATGGCAAACCTGATCCGGTCGATAGCGACTCGGGCCTGATAGGCCATCTCGAATTCAATCGCGGAGGGTCTCGAATTCATTTCTTCCTCGATAGTTTGAGGAATTTGGTGCGTGATTTCAGAGCTCATGAATCTCCCCCAAGATCACTTTTTCGCGTCACGCGCAGCGGTTGTTTTCCGATCGGTTCCCTGCTCCGTCCGGCTCGCCCCGCACGACGAGTCAGGTAGGCGAGCGCTTGGGCGACGAGGAGCAGCGAAGCGATCACGAAGAGAAACATCTGTTCTCCGCGTGTGACGATGTGGCCGAAGCCAGCATTGTGGTTGTCCGCAAGGACGGTCACTGCGAAGGCAGCCACGGCAATTATACTTGCCAAGACGCCGGCCAGCTGGGTTCGAAGTTGGAGATCCGCTTTGTTGACCATTTTTCTTACCAAGCCGTTTGACGAAGCGGCTAGTGGCCTGAGACAGAATCGTTCCCGGATATTCCGCTCCGCCGACGAAGCTGCCCCGGTTCAGTTGGCAGGGGGGGTGCCTGAGTTGGGGCGTATGGAGCATCGAAGAGAATGTCCCGGTTGACGCGCACGGTGAACTTGTAGCCGACGGGCACCTTAATGGTCGGCTGAACGTTGAGATTCCGCCTTGTTATCATTGCGCCGGTTTGGCTCACCTCTTGACCGACGGCAGCGGTCGCAGTATCGCCCACGCTCGGGTATGTCAAGGCGCTTTGCGTATTGCGCTGGGAGAGATCGAAGGCGGCAGAGAAAGCGCTCGTCAGCACGGCGAATCCAAAGAGGCGTTTGTAGTGATGATCAACGTCATAGCGGAGCCCTGAATTTCCGTGAGAGTCCAGGCCTACCATGCCATTGATGTCTACAGACGAAGCATCCGGGAAGATAATTCTGTTCCATGCTACCTGGACACCGTCCTGTCCATACGAAACCCGCGAATCGTAATCGCCGACCAGGCGGGCGCCCTGGGGGATTAGCAGGTATCGTCCGGTTGCAGTGTCGAACACATTCGAAGAGATCAGCGCTTTGATGTCGCCGGGCAGATCAGAATTCAGACTCTGTTCGAGGACGGCCGGAATTTCCCATCCGGCCTTAATCTCGTATGAACTGAACGGCGATGTCCTGGTCGAACGCAGGTAATCATCTGTCTTGCGCTGTTGTGCCGCCGTGAGGAATGCTGCCTTCGCTGTCTGCATGTTTTGGCTCTCGTAGTCGGGATCGTTCGGGGTGCGAGCCGGTGCAAGGGAAACCGCGCGCTCTAACGCCGGAGAAACCGCGTCAGTGCTGCGCCCACTAAGAGCCTGACTCAGCGCCTCAACCTGCGCGAGATCACCAGCGCGAGAAGGAGTCGCGCCAACTCCGGAAATAGAGTCAAATGACGATCCGCCACTTGCGGAGCGAATACCCGTTGGAGCTCTTAACGCCTCTTGCTCGCGTTGGTACGCGTCGGCGAGACGCCGCTCCTCGGGAGTCGGCTCAGCGACGGTGCTCACGGTTTGCGGACGGCCGGACTGAGGGGGTTGCCGCACTACAACACGGTCTTGAGGGTATGTGGCGCAGGGCTGCCCGTTCTCAGGATTGAACCTATACGGTTGTCCTGTCCGTGGGTCGAATCCGCATGATTGGGTGCTAGGCGGTGCCTGGCCGGGATGCGGTTGTCCGGTACCAGCGCCCGGTGCCTGCAATTGATTCGGGTCGCCCCCGACAAGCGAAGCATTTCCTACCGGGATCTCCTTTTCGACTTCGGTGGCCGACGCCGTGGCTGGCCCTACTGCGCTGGGGAGGCCCGTGTCATGGGCAGCCGCTTGGGCGCGGATCTGCCGGCGGTATCCACCGTAGGCAAATGCCAACAGCAGTCCGAGCACCACCAGGCCAACGGCCAGCCCAGCCCGTTTGCTGATCCGAACGGACGTATTGGGTTTGGGGTGCAGATCGAGCCCAGCAGGCGATTCAATCGGCCTTACATCCTGCGCATTGCCATCGGAACTATCCTTTGGGTTGTTGCTCACGGCTGATCTCCACTTTCTGAGCCTTTTTCCCGGCCCCCAGAATGAGTTGGGCGCGATCGAACACACGATCCACAATGTAGGTCTGTTCTTGAACGCGATAGTTGGTCATCTCGCCCTTGCCATCGGAACCCAGCACCACGAGGACAGGCGCTTCGCGGTTTTGGATGTCGGCGCGCATCTGGATGTAAGTCTTCGATCCGTCGTCGAACACGCGAACCGGGCGGAGTTGCTCATTGGCGCCGGTAATCTTGTAGTTGAAGTTCAGCTTGTCCGCGGTAATCACCGCTGGCAGCAATTGCGCCTTGCGGTTGCCGTCTTGCGCAAGGGCACGCTGCTCCAACAGGTGTTGCTGCCACTTTTGGCTGTTGTCATCGTCCGGATAGCTGAAGGCGACGCGAGCAACGTAGTCCTGCGGCTTTGATACCAGGCGCAGGTAGTACGCTCGGCGATCCGTAGTGATTAGCAGATTCGTGTCCAGGCCGGGCTCCTGCGGCTTCAAAATGATCACCGAAGTGGACTGCTCACCCTGCCCATACATTGCCGGTGAAATGTTCCAACGCACTGAATCGCCGATATGCGGCTCGCCCGTGATCCTCTCGCCCGCCTGCAATTCGATCATGCAGACCCGCAAGGGGGCACAGACTACGATAGGCAAGCCAGCGCCGTACACGAATAGAACGCGTCCGTCGGGTCCGGTCGCAGGGGTGTTTTGACCGCCGCGCCAGGTTTCACTCATACGAACGGCCTCGACGGCTGTCGGGTTGAGCGGCACATCCGTCCGTGGCTGAAATCCCTTGGGCACCTTCCCGTCGATTTCTGGACTTACACCGGGCAGCGTGGGGCCAGCAGCTTTCGTGGTGTCGATAGCCGTTGGGTCCTGAAGGACCCGAAGCTGGCCACCAAAGTCGTAATTCTGGACTGCCGGGTCCCCCTGATCCCGCTTCTGGGAGGGCGTTTGCGCTGCTGGAACACGCTTGACTTGCACCGGCGGTGACACGGGGGGCGTCGCCGGGGACTGCGCGACTAGCAACGAGACACAAACGACAAGGGCCAAGGCCCCGGAACAGATTCGTCTATACATGTTGTTCTCCTTCTGAGACCGAATTACAGAACCTTCGCCCAACTGGCGGCTGTCACATAAATTCCCAGCGGGTTGATTCGAGCCTGCCGCTCCTCCGTGGGAGAGTTGAGAGCGATCGTAAACGATCCCTTCCAATGGTCCGTGGATTTGACGCTGCCGAACAGATCACGAGCCGTCTCAACCCAGTCCACTTCGAAGCTCCGGTCACTGGTGGGCAGAACCGTCTTGACTTCGACGGAGACCGTGCCGGTTTGTGCTCGTTTGAATGGTGGATCATCGCGGTAGAAATCGCTAATGAAGGCCTGAGCGCTGGTTCCGCTAGCGATGTAGGCGTAGACGTGGTCGATCGCGCGGCGTTGCGCGATGCTGTCCGTTGTCACCAGGCGGACGTTCTCGATCCAGTCCTGGATTACCGCGCGGCGGAGGCGGTCATCACCTGCGGAAGATTGTTCGGCTAGACCGGACGCGATTGGGCGACCGAGACTATCGACGAGCACGACAAAGGGAATAACCCGCGAACGTGCCGCTTGCCATACCATTCCGCACGTTGCGACGAGCGCGACCAATGCCGAGATGGCGGCCATCGTGCGCCAATTTCTTGCTCGGCTGATGAATTCGCCGTATCGTTCGTCCCACTCTCGGCGAGCAACGAGGTAGGGGTTGTAGAGTTCAGCCGTTTTCGGCTTAGCCGGCGACTCTTTTCTATTTATCCTCAGTGCGAAACCCACGAATCGATACCTCCTTCAATTAATCGTTGTGTTCAATCGGCATCCGGGGCGGTTGGGCGTGAGGGGCGGCATCGGAAGGCCAACCTGAGAGCCGGTTGCGTGCGCCTTTCAAACGGGAAGCAGTTCTGGAAAGAACCCGAACCGCCTTTTGGGCTGTTGTCGATGGCTGTCCTGACGAGGGTTGTGGCGCGGCTGCAACAGACGCAACAGACGTAATTTCGCCTACCGCACCGGGACCGCTAGGCTCAGCGGAAGCCGTGGGCGACGCCTGTTCCACCATTCCCGGACTGCCACCACCACGATCAACGCCGACGCTTGTCACCTGAACAGGAGCTTGGACGACCCTGGTCGAGGAGGAAGCAAAGCCGGTAGCCCGGCGCTGTCCTTCAAATCCGGACCCAGCCAAGTTCTCACCGCCTACTCTGGCCAAAGCAGAGCTAACGGCCGATGGGGGTGGAGAAGCGCCTTCGGAAACCTCACTCCTGCTGCCGGAGTTGGAGCCATTGGCACCATTGTCCGCGTGGAAACTGGCTGTATCGCTGGCGGATGGTGCAGCCTGACTAGCCCCGCCGGAGCCGTTTGTCGGCGGGTGTGGTTGCCGTGGGCCACTACTGGGCGCAGTTCCTCCAGAAGGGCTCGACGGTGGAGGAACTGTTGGCGAACCGCCGCCGCCCGCGCCAGGGCCAGCTGATCCGACGCCTGCCACACTAGCGGCGCCACCGGCACCGCCACTACCCGACGCGGACGCGGCACCAGCGCCGGACACCGCGCCTGCTGCCGCAGCAACCCCAGCTCCAGCCGTGGCCGCGAGTGACGCGGCGGTTGCTGCGCCTGCAACGATAGCAGTTCCGGTGGCGACCAGATCACCGGCGGTGAGCGCAGGAGAGCCGCCCAGAACGGCTGCGAACAGTTTCGGAATCTGCCAGCACAGCATCATGAAGATCACAGCCGCGCCCATTACGTCGAAGGCGGTCATGTTTGGGTGTTGCGCGGTTCCTATGCCCTGGGCCTCATCTAGCCAACCGTTCCCGAGGCCGAGACCAGTTGAAATGAGGCAGTAAAGCAAAACGATCTTTATTCCAATGGAAACCGCGAGGCCGATGTATCTTTCCACATACGGCGCCGTCCATCGACTGCCGCCGAAACCAAGGAAGATAAACCCGACAGAAAGTAAAAGGTACGTCTCCACCATTGTCACGATGAAATTGAGCGTAATGATGATGTACGAGATGACGATCAGCAGCGCGGAAAACGCGAGGGCGAGGGATGTCCCCGGATTCGTAAAGAAAGCGGAGGTGCTCGCGGCGTCCATTAGGGCTGCTGCGATCTGAATTCCCTGGATGAAGACGTCACTCGGCGCAAGTGGCTTGCTGAGTCCGGCGGCGCCCGCGCCAACCTGCGTGAAGCTATCGATGATCGCCGGAAGCCAGAGCCGGCCGTTCAAGAGTAGAGCGTAGAATGCGCCGATCCACATGAGTTTGCGAACGAGCGCGGAGGTCCAGCTTTGGAGGTCTGATTTTTCGAGGAGCATTACGGCCGCGCTCCACGCGAACTCGATGACCGCAAGAAGTCCGAACAGGTTGTTCGCGTACACCCAAACATTCGTCGTCCAAACAAGCCGCTGATTGCGAAATTGGTCGAGAATGCTGCCGGGAACCGTGGTGGTGAACGGCCCGCCCGGCGCCACTTGACCGAAAGCCGCTCGTGCGAGGATTAAGACGCCGAATGCCACCAGCGAAACTGGTAAGCTTCTGAGGGATCGCGGATAACGGATTCGCTTCATCACCACACACCTCCGGCATCATGCTGTCGCGGCACTGCCACCTCTCGGACTGAAGTCTGGAAGGAGACCTACTTACCTGGCCAGTGACTCACGCTGTCACCCTGCACAGGAACGGGCCGGGCAAGTGTTATCTGGTGGGCGGCGCCGCAAACCTTGCCCTCGGTTGTATCCTGCCACGCTGCCGTGGCTTTCTCCTGAACGGGTTTGCACATCGCGTCTACCTGATAGGCCAGATCCTTGTGCTTCACAAGCCATTCCTGGATGTTAAGCTGCGAGAGATTTGAAAGATCCCCGGCCCCAGAGTCATGTAGCTTTTGCACGATTGGACTCGGCGGTGGCTGCTGAGTGCAACCCCAGAATGTGAACAAAATTACGGCCAGGCCGAAAATCCTCAGACTCACACTCGTATACGGCATGCCTCCACCCCTTATTGACTATTTTCCAGGCCAATAAGCAATTCCGTCACCAACCGCCGGGCCAGATGAGAAGAACCACTGAGTCGCAGCTTCGCTCGCCGCCTGCTGTTGAATCACCGTGGCCTGATACGCCTGCTTGCTGGACATGTCCGCCATCATCAGCTCGCGCAGTTTCATCAATTGCTCCACTTGCTGCTCGGAGATATCGCCCAACGCTTGCAAGGCTTCCAATCGCCCATCGGTGCCCACCAGCGAGCTTCTCAGAGAGGCGACGATGGCTTGCTCGCTCTGGAGTTGCTGCCCCTGTAGCCCGGCGGCACGAAGTGTCCCGAGAGTGGTGTCCAGGGAAGTTTGGGACCAGTTGTGGTACTGCGTATAGTATGTACCGGCGTTGTAGCCGTAGCCGGGATAGGTCTGCCGGAATAATTGATCGAGGTTGCCAAGCGAATACGCGAGCGCCTGGCCGCCCTGAACAATGGCCGCGAGCGCATTCACATCATTCATGATTGCGCCGAAGGAATGAACCGAGAGCATCTTGGTGTTCTTCAGCATGTCCGCATACATGTTCAACTCGTTGGCGAGTTGCGTGCCTTGTCGGATGTACTGAAGGATCAGCTGCGCGTGGTTGAGCAGCTGCGTCACTTCGGTCGCGAATGCACCAGCTTTGGCGCGCTGCGGGTTCTGCACGGAAACTGCCAGGAGCACCAGAATCATAACGCTTTTGCGCATACAAACTCCTCCTCACGCTCGTACTCTTCCGTTACCCGGTCTTCAAGAGACTGGTAATACTCAGCCCACTCCGGCAGACCCTTCAACTGGAGCCACTCGGCCCGCCAAGAATCGGGATACTGGTTCTTCACGCTCTCGACGATCTGCCGCTCTTCGCGTCCGTTGACGCCCACCCAGGAAAGCGCGACCTTACCCACCCCGAGATTCACGAGGCGGCGGCCGAGAGTGCTGACGACATAATAATGTTGCTTTGGGATGCTGACCTGCAAGATTTCCAGCTCCCGTTCGTTCAGTCCGACGCGCGTGTAGAACTCGCGAGAGCCGGGATTCTTGGACTCCGCGTTCGGCAGCAGGATCTTGGTCGGACAGTTCTCCAGAACGACATCGGCGATCTGGGAATTCGCGATATCGCTGATTTGCTGCGTGGCCATCACGACCACGGCGTTCTTTCGGCGCATCGTCTTCAGCCAGTCCTTAAGGCGATCGCGAAACAGTTCGTGTTGCAGGTACGACCAAGCCTCATCCAGGAGGATCAAGGTCGGCGAGCCGTCGAGCCGTTGCTCGATGCGGCGGAAGAGATAAAGCAGCACCGGGATCACGGCTTTATCATCGAGCTGGAGAAGATTCTCCGTTTCGAAGGCGAGCATCCTGCCATCGCCCAGACTGTCAGTCTCCGCATCGAGCAACGGCCCCAAGGGACCCATGACGGTGAAGTGTTGGAGGGCATCGCGGATCTCGATATCTTGGACGTTGGCGGACAACTCAGTGAGTGTGCGTGTCGGAGAGAGCCGAAGCTGCGCTACGGCTGCGGCAACCGCATTGCGATGTTTGGGCGCGAATTTCAGGCCATTGAGCTCGCACAAGACCTCAATCCAACCGACCGCCCAAGCGACCGCTGCATCATCGTCGATATCGCGGAGCGGGCAAAACGCAAGCTGGGACTTTGGCCCCGCAAGATCGTAGAACTCACCGCCCATGGCTTCAGTGAGCATCCAGATGGAATATCCACGATCAAAGGCGAACACCTGGGCGCGCGGATAGCGAAACCACTGGGCAGCGATCAGGCCGAGCGCTGTGGACTTACCGGCGCCAGAAGGGCCGACTACCAGAGAGTGTCCGAGGTCGGAGACGTGAAGATTAAAGCGGAACGGAGTCGCGCCGCTCGTTGCTGCATACAGGAGTGCCGGGCTCTTCTTCGGCATCAGAGCGCTGGGATTCTCGCGCAGGCCGGCCCACACTGAAGTGATCGGCATCATGTCTGCCAGATTCAGCGTGTGAAGAAGCACCCGGCGAACGTTGCAGTAGCCGTCGCCGGGAAGCGAACCGCGCCATGCTTCCACCGCATTGACGTCTTCGACGCGGCACGAGAAGCCGAGATTCTGGACGGTCTTCATGACGAGGCGCGTGCTGTCGTAGAGGCGGTCGAGGTCGTCATCGAGGCAAATGATGTTGGCGCTATATTGGCAGAACTGCACTTCGCCAGCCGCCGCGACACTCATGGCTCCCTCAGCGTCGGCGGCCATTTCCTGGGCGTGGAGGTCAACAGCGCCACTCTGTGTTTTGAGAATCTGATCCTTCCAGCCGCGGATCTTGGAGCGCCATTTCTTTCGGTGCTTGTCGAGCATGGCGCGGGCTTCCTCCGGGTCTATGAGCAACGCACGGGTGTTCCAGCGGTACTCGATTGGCAGTTGGTCCAATTCGCGCAGGATGCCAGGGGAACTCATCCGCGGGAATCCGTCTAGCGCGATTATTCGAAGGTGTTTCCGCCCGATTCGGGGTTCCACTCCGCCATAGAAGTCCTCGCAAGCGAGGATCTCATTCACGTAGCACGGTATTTCCGGGAGCGCAAAGGGATGATCGACACCGCTAATGCAGCGCCGAATATATCGCAATAGGCGGTCGTGCGTGTGGTCGCAGCCGAAGTCGTCGGCGACGGCGATCCTCTTCAGACGCTCCGTCTGAAAGAGCTGGCCGAATACGTTCTCAAACATGTCCACCTTGACTCGAAAGCGCTCCAGATTTTGGGCCGCTGCTTTTTTACTGCTATATGCACCCCTCCCTTCAAATAACCAGCCCTTCGCGCGCTCTTCCACTTCGAGTGGTGGCAGGTACGTGAGCGTCAGAAAGTATTCACTCTCAAAATGGGCGCCTTCGTCCATGAACTGCTGGCGGCGTTCGTCGTCGATGACGCGGCTCACAGCGTCCCGGAAAGCACCGCCTTCCGGGTAGCCTGGTGCGCAGGAGCGGATCGCATCGCATTGAACCATCCAACCTGATCCCAGCCGAAGAACGTGGTTCAGCCGTGCGCTTAGGGCGTCCATTTCGGCTGCCGCAGCGGACATCATATCGGGGCCGCGATACGACCAACCCGCCAGCAAAGACCCGTCTTGCTGCAAGAGGATGCCGTCGTCGATCAAGGCATACGCCAGCAGGAGATCAGCCAGGCCGCGCGGATGTTTTCGGTATTCATTTCGCTGCATGAGTTGTCCTCACCTCCACTTAGAACCGTGCGGCACACACAGACTGAACAGTCCGCTCTTAGCCGGATAGAACGGCCGGTATCGTATATGCCGCATGTATGCCTGCCTCAGCATCGGATCAGCCTTGCCCATCCGTTGCAGGACAGCAATGGCCCCGATCCAAAAAGCCACGGCCAAAGCGAAGCCCCACAGCGTGGCCAAGCTAAAAGCCAGGCTAATTGAAACGAGAATCGTCAGAAGGACCAGTTCACGATCGCCGCCGAGAATTTGGTTAGGCCGATTCGCTGACTGATGGATCACGATTTCTCGTGGTCTGTCCATGGCCATGGCGTTACACCACCGCGGCGTTGACGCCGAAGGCGCTCGCCAGCATCGGAGCCGCGAACACCAATACCGACACTACCAGCCCGATCATGCAGGCGCGCCTGCCAAACTCTGTCAACTCACCGCCCCACAACATCGTGCCGCCCGCGATTGCGATTCCGATGAGGCCGACAGCGTAAGCCACGGGTCCTGTGAGGGATGTGGCGATAGTTTGCATGGGGCGTTCCCACGGCAGGTTTCCCGCGGCGGCGGCGTGTAGCCGAACGCTGAACGCCCACGCGCAAGTGAAAAGGGACGCGAGCCTGAAGGCCAGGCCCGTTTGGTTTTGCTTTATGATTCGCTGCATTTCATTTGGTCTCCTTTAAAGTTCTCACGCCAGCCTATACGTGCTCGACCGTGTACTTCCCATCGGAGTACCCGGTAACGAGCAAAACCTCCCTCACTTTGCGACCGGCCGCCAGTTGCGGCTCTTCGTCGACGAAAACGACAACGTCAACAGCCTCCGCGATGAGCGTTTGCTGGGGCGCGTTGGTCGCTTCAGCGACCAGGCTTTCGAGGCGGATCAAGCCGCTGACGGCGTCGTTGGCGTGCACTGTCGCCATGCCTCCTGGATGGCCTGTGTTCCACGCTTTGAGTAAAGTGTGAGCTTCGGCGCCGCGGACCTCACCGACTACGATCCGCGTCGGCTTCAATCGCATACATGCGCGGAGGCATTCCAACATCGTCACGCTGCCGACAGCACGGAGGTCGAGATAATTCTCGACTGGGCATTGGAGCTCGGTAGTGTCCTCGATCGAAATCACCCGATCATGGGGCGTCAGCCTAGCCAGAGCATCCAAGCACGCGTTTACAAAAGTCGTTTTGCCGCTTCCCGTCGAGCCCACAACGAGGATATTCTTTTTCGCACGCACCGCTGCGCGGATGATATCGGCGTGCTTGAGGCCCCGCATTTCGTGAAGAAAATCATCTTGACGCCGGATGTGGTTCAGGGGATCTCCTTTGGCGGTGAGAATGCCCACGGCTTCGTACTCGTCGAGCTGAAAGATCCGGCGTGGTCGCAAGCGAATGGCGAAGACCGGGTGCCTCACTACCGGTGAAACTATTCCTTCAAAGCGGCTCCCATCGATCGGCAGTTCGGTTTCGAGGATGGGGTGGTCGTGGTTCAGGACAGTGCCGCGCCAAGCCGCTATGGTGCTCAGGGCACTCGCAGCCTGCGGTGCTGGGATTTCGCCGGCGCGGGTGAAGCCCTCACCCATTCGCTTGACCCAGAGAAGACCATCAGGATTCAGAAGGATGTCTTCAGTGCGGTCGTCGCGCAGCGACCCAAGGATCTGCTCGCCCAGTTCGCGCCTCAGCTTCGTCTCCAGGCGGCTTTGATGTTCATCTTGGATGATCGCGAGATTGCCCATTTTGCGCTCTTCCCAGCACCGTATGCTGCCTTTGCGACAGCCTCTATGTACTAAGTGACTGGGTGGGATACTTCGGGACGCGGGCAGAATGTACTGACGACACGGCAGGGCGGCGCTATCGGGCGGCCAGCGCTGGCCGTGCCCTTCGGAATGCAACGCTGTGTTCGCTGGTGGTAGAAAGCCAACGTAGCCCAGCGTTCGGACGCGGGAGCCTCCGGGACTTTGTCTAAAGCGGTGTCCTAATTCGCCGGCTAGTTCTTGACAGCGGCCTTCACCGCGCGAGGCTTCGTCTTCGCAGCTTCAGCCCTCTTTTTTGCCCAGCGTTTTTTCGTGGCGGCGATAATCCGTTTCATCCCCTCTTTGCTGATCCGGCGCTTTGGCTTTTCTGGTTCCGGCGCGACGGGCGCAGGTAGCCCAGACTCTCCCCGGACCTTCGCCCATCGCCGTTGTTGAGCTTCCTTCATTCGCTTTCTGGCGGCAGCCGAGAATTTCTTTCGTTTGCGTGCTGGAGCGCCCGGCGTGGTGTTGGGATCGGCGGTGCCACCGTCGAGCATCGCCCGGAGTTCGGTAATTTGATCGTCAATCCGCCGCTTCTGCTGCTCGAACCCAAGGACAGCGGCGGCGATGATTTCGGGAGTGAGCTTCTGGGTTGACATATCAGACTTCGCACCATCCACAGTAGCGTACATTATTCGGTTGCGCGCGTGCGCCTCTTCGTCGGAACCGTGCCGGTCAATGGCTCGCTTATTAAATCTGCTGTATTAGGACTGCCTTGTGCGCGGTTCCAAGTTGGATGCAAGAACTGCGCGCGGGTGTTCGCCTTGTTGAGGAGCCCTTCCGAATGCCTTCAACGACTAGTCAGAGGAATCTGTGGGTTACTGATACGTTCGAATGGCGCTGGCTAGTTCGGGTCGCACAACCGACGAACCCGATGCCGGATAGTAAGGGTGCCATTGTGTCCGTAGTTCACGTCAATGCCGATTATTGGACCGCCAGCGTGACAGATGCGGGACTTGAAATCCCTCCGATGGTGATAACGACCGACTGCGCACCAGACGGCGTATTCTGGGATAGTTGGATGTTGAGCTGGTCAACTCCGTCTACGAACGTGGGTGCAGAACCATCAAACTCCACGACGGCCGGCTGATTGCCTACCGTGACCGAAATCGGTTGCGTCAGCCATTTCAAAACGCTGCCTGTGACGGAGCCCGTCACGCCGGGAGGATTGGTCTGGCCGCCGCCAGTGAAATATATCGTGACGTAGGAGCCTTTGGCCGCGGGATTGGACGGGCCATTAATCGAATAGTCCTGATTGGCCGCCACGACGGGACCGGAACCGCCCGAACTGAGCGTATAGGCACCCGGAGAGGCGGGGACGACCTGAATGCTCTGGCTCGTCGAGGTGTTGCCCTGATACTGGACCTGAATTGCGACCTGTGACAGGTCAGAGATTTCATACGGTGCGATGACGTTAACTTGCGTTGCCGAGGTATAGGTGATTGGCCCGGCGACCGTCCCGAAGAAAACCTGCGTTCCCGCCAATTTCGTGTCCACCATGCCTGTCGAGGGGTCCAGCGAAAAGGACTGACCAACGGCTGGACCAAGCCCGGTCCCATAGATTGTGATCAATTCTCCGGGCGCTATCGGACCACTGAGACCGGTCGCTGAATGCCTGACAGTGCTGATGACGACCGTAGGTGCCGCGGCCGTCACCACTAGGCTCACCGATATCACTTGTGGCGTGTTAGATGCACCTGCAGCAGCGACGGTAATAGTTCCTTGGTAAGTGCTTGGAGCCAGACTAGCAGGATTCACGGATATGGAAATCGTGGTGCCGGACGGCGAGGCGATTAGCCATGATGCGCTAGAGGAGGTCGTGTAGGACAGACTACCGCCGCCGGTGTTCGACACTGAGACGGACTGCGCGGATGGGGTGCTTCCGCCCACGGTAAATGCGAACCTCAGGGTCGATGCTGAGAGTGCGATTACGGGTACAGCCACCGTGCCCGCCATAATGTTGATGGCGTCCGATCCGTTTGCCGCCGTCACTACGATAGTGACGATTCCGATGCCGAAGCTGGCCGGCAGGGTGGCGGTGATGGTGCTGTTGCTCCACGACAACACCGTAAGGTTCGTTGCGTTAGGATTCTCCGCCATGACCCGGCATGTCGAGCATTGCTGTGCACCAAACCCCGCACCGGCAATGGTGATTGTTCCTCCGGCCTGAACGACCCTTGCAGTCCCCGGCAGGAGTGGACCGACCGAACCGATCGACGGGGAGAACTTGCATCGCACGGTGGAGTATTTCCCCGCGGTTGCGGTGTACGGCCCACAGGTGGAACTGCCAAAGTTGAAAGTGTCGGTCCCGTTTACGAAGTCGTTGTAATACAGCTCCGACGCCCCGCCCTGAGAGAGCGTCACGGCTCCCCATGAAACGCCGGTCGGGTAGGCGTATTGATTGCTGCTACTGATATCCGCAACCACGATTGCGCCGTACACCGACAGATATTGGTCCTGTGCGGGAGGGATACCTACGGTCTGCCATGCTGTCTCGTTCAACAGGAACGACGAGACCGCAATGTAGGTCGGATGCGCTGTAGTATCGACGTAGGCGATGCCCGGCTGATAGCACTCCAGATACGGCCCGGCCAAGTCGTCAGCGGTGGTTGGCGGAACATGGCAATAACCGACAACCCGGGTTCTTCCAGGCAAGGAAAAGTCGAGCGAAGCACTTGTGGAATCCACGACCCCATCACCCTCATTCGAGGGCCCGGCATTGCCGACGATGGAAATGGCATCGATACCACGTAGATCGTCGCCGAACTGGTTCCACGTCGCGAGATCCCAAATGAACTGGCTTGCGGGCTTCAACTCGTTTGTTTGCGTGCCAAAAGCCAGAAAAATGTCAGCCGACATAAAGTCCGCCGCAATCGCTCCAAAGTGCGGGGTAGCAATGAATACGGCCTTCCTGATCTTTTGCACCAACGGAGGACTGAACGCACCGGATACCGCCTGCTTGCCGGAAAGGTACGACCGAACAATCAATCCGCCCATGCTGTGGGCGACGACATCAACTTGCGGATTTGGCAAGAGATTGAGGAAGACGCCAAGGTCAGCGCCAAGTTGCTCAATCGTGCAATTAGGGCACTCCGTGCAGTTCTCAAAGAAGTAAACCTGTGCATTGTTGGGCGGTCCTTCGAGGAAGGTTTGCAGATTATCAAAATTGCCGCTGGAATCGCTCGACATCGGGCAGGAGCTTGTAATGCTGAGCTGAAACCCATCCAACAGCACAACCGGCGGGACCGATGACGCCGTGGTAGTGAGCGGCTCGACCGTGAGCTGAATGCGTGCCGAGCGTTCTGCCCCGGCGTCGCTCATGAACGAAACCTCAACGGCGTATTCGCCTGGTACAGTCGTCAGCGGTACACCGAGAAGAATCTTGTCGCCTTCGATATTCGGGGCAAGCGCAAAGGCTCGGATGACCTGACCGGACGCGCGCGCCACCCGTGACTTCGCGGTTCGCATGAACTCCAACGATTCCGCCGAGCCCTGGATCTCGATGCGCTCTCCGGCCCTGACACGGTATCGCGATTGGTCGACCGCGAGCGGTCGGGCCGTCTGAGCGTTAAGGGATCCGACGAGGCACAGGCTAAGTGCTGTTATTGGAAGGCGCCAGGATGTAGACACACGGATATCCTCACCACCATAGTCCCGCAGATTGCAGGCTGGTCAATACTCCCAAACAGCGTATGCGGATATAGCCTTTGGTTATTTGTGAACTGGGAGCCTTGACAGCCGTCCCGTCCCGTCGTACTAAAGTATCTGCCAACGAGATAGGAGTACAGCTATGTCCGATAAATCAACCAACGCCGAACGCGTGAATCCACCGTCAGCATTCAACGCTGCATACGGTGTCAAGGTAAACGACCCAAATGAGCGCAACAAGTAACCCGAAGGCGGTTATCGAGCAGAGCTGCCAGAAGGAAAAAGACAGGCGACAGGTTGATGAACCGAGCGAAGCAGGTGCGCATCCGGCGTTCCTTACCGGGTCTGCTCGCGTTCCTCGGTATGAGAACGCCAGCTTTCGGCTTTTCCGCTCAAATCCAAGGGGAAACGTATGGCGCGCCGTCAAGCCTCCCTTCACGGAGTCATAACCGAAGCAGGCGCAATCGGGCGTTCATCAACGATGCCAACCCAGACGTAATAGTCGTAGAGCAACATCATCCATACTGAAATCAGATCCCCAAAACCAGCGACATAGCTGAAGGCTGTGCCGATGGCTCTGTCGCGACGTTCTGGAATCCGAGAGTAGAACCGCACAAACTCGGCCACAACAGGGTCATGCGGTGTCGGGTTCGGTTTTGACGCCACCCTTACGCGCGCGTCCACTGCAAGCGGTCTTCCAGCCTCGACATAAAACAGCCCACGTACGAGTCTTCTCCCGGTCGTGTCGATCCGGGCTTGATCGACGCTTATCGATTGGGCCATTGGCTTTCCATCCGCGCCGAGAACTATCGTGTCAATGGTCTGTCTCAATAGATGATCAGCAAACGCCTTGGCCTCTGGCTTTTGCAGTGACCGCATGATTGCAGGCAGATTGTATTGAGCAGCCGCATTCTTGGATGCCCGCAGATCCATCGCGAGGACGGTGCGGGCGTACTTGTCCTGCTCTTGGAATAATTGGTTACAGTCGTAGCAGCACGGGACCGTCAATACATTTAGCGGAAAGGGCTGTTCCAGAAGAAGCTTAGGCGGAACGTGGTCTTTAGTCAGTTTCTTCAACTTCGCGCAATAAGCGCAAGTGCCATGCCGATTCCCTATCCTCATCTAAGGCAATTGTCCCATGGGGGCCATCTCGCGCTATAATTCACGGTGCGGATAATCCGAATGAAGTCGTCGCCGAATAATGCGCCGTCCTCAAGAAAGCCTCGTCGCAGGCGAACCCGGTGCCGGTGGGGCGGCGGCTTTTGTTCGTAGCTTAGCTAGTAGCTTTCGAACCGGTTCGGACCCCCCGGTAAACGCTACGCCGTTAATCGCGGGATTGACTGCTGCGCGAATCGGTCACGGCGCGCTTGTCGTCATAGTTCAATAACCGGTTGGTGATCTTCAACCGCGTTCTCTCAATTATGACATCCATCGCCGCCAAAAACTCCGGGGCCTCGGCCCGCTTGGGTGCAGCGCTATGCGGCTGCGCGGCAGGATTTGCGCTTCTCGATTGGACGTTCAGAGGCAAGCCCCGCTGTTGAGCGGGGGACTTGCATCCTGATGACTGGGCCGGAGCCACGGGTCTAATGACTGGCCTTGCGAGTTTCCGAGAGGGACTCTGTGTACCAGCAGTCTCCCTTCTGGTATTGGTCACCACAGTCAGTGGCGACCAGCCAGCACCAGCCCCCATTGGGACCATTCGTGTAAAGTAGTGTCGCCTCAATAATTCGGCAGGCATTCTCTTCGGCAACGGGTGTACTGCTTTCGGGGCTGAGAATGGATCGTCCGAAGCTCTGCCGACTTGCCTGGAACATGGGCGTTGCGGAATCCACTAACACCGGCCTGGGTACACCTTGGGGTCCACTAGGGTCTTGGTAGGAACGCGACTTGCCGTAGCCTGCAATTCTTGGGCGGCCACCAACGAGTCGCTAACTAAGCCGATGAGGGCGGACATCATTAATTCGGTCATCGGTGAGCGAAATAGTCCTTTGACGCTGCTTTGCATTCATTTCTCCTTTTAGACGGGCCGCGATTGTCTTGGTATGCGGCCTCTCGTCATCGTTTCTAAAGTATCGGTGCAAGCCGCCGAAAGCCCGTACGATGGCCCATTCCCGGCGAACATAATCCGCCCAAGCGGGCTGCCATCCATCGGTAGTTCCGTTTCAAGAATGGGTCGTGTAATTTAGGAAGGTGCCGTGCCAAGCCGCTAGAATGCTCAGAGCACTCGCAGCTTGTGGTGCCGGGATCTCGCGCTTTCACCCCATTCGCTTGATCCAAAGAACGCGATCCAGATTAAAGAGACTCTTGTCAGTGTGGTCGTCTCGCAGCGGCCCGAGCATCTGGTCGCCCAGCTCGCGTTTCAGCTTAGTCTCCAACCGATTTTGGTGCTCATCTTGGATGATCGCGAGATTCCATATGTGCGCTTCTCCTGTGAACTGTCTTTAGAACAGCCTCTATGTACTAAGTGACTGGGGAGGGTAGTTCGGGACGCCGCCGGTGAGACTCGGCGTCTTCGCCGTTCATATCCGGAAGGTCCCAGTGTTCGTTCACCGTAAGTTGAATCAGCCCGGCATAGCCGGGCGCGCCTCGCCGTTGGAATGACGCCTTCCCGATTTTGAACACCGCAACTTCTCATCGCTGCCGTGTGTAAAGTAACCGTACAGTGTTCGACGCCTTCCGGAAACCCGTTCGGGTTCTGGACTGAACCTCGATCAGTCTTAATTTCCAAGAGTCTCCAGAAATCAGTTGAATAGCTCCAGTGGCGCGTGGCAACGTTGTGCGCGCGCCGAAGACTGTCCCGATTCGTGATGCGCCCATAAACTATGCGCATTTCGGCTGCGGCGACGGGGTTGATGTCGACGTAGTGCACCAGCCGCCTCCCCGATTTGGCCGTCACCGGCAACAACAAATTGTGGACCGCAGCGCTACAAGGCCTAGCGATGCTTGAACTCTCGCAGATTTCACAGAACAATCGGAAACCGGTAAGTTGTATGGAGCAGATTATCGTTGGGCGAATAGTGCAGCCCCCCGGTCGTGTAGCTGATCTTGCAACTAGGCACCATGTCGAGCTGCATTTTCGGCATCATCGAGGTAGCCTCACCGGAGAAGATCCACATGCAGTAACGGCTGGACGATGTCGACCAGGACTGGTTGGATGCCGACGCCAGCCGCCAAAACAACAGGGGCAAAGCTGACGGGTTTCGCACCCATCGCCTATTCGATTCCGCCCCCTATCACTCGGGTGGCAAGCTGCCCGGGCGGGAGTGTCACCCGCAGAGCCTTCTGACGAAATCAACCGCTCAATTGCTCCGGTGACGCGGGCGCAACAACGGGCACCTTCGCTCAGCGAAAGCATGGACGGTTGACCAAAGGATGTAATCCTACGCACATGTGCGGAACATCACGGGACATTGGCTTGTCCCGACAAATGACCGTCAGAAGTCCGCGTCCCGCAATTACAATTAGAGAATCATTCGGAGTTGTGTATCGAATGCGGGCCGAGTCCAGGATCACCGGTGTACTTGCCATTGCTGGAGCGATGGGGTTGTGGCTCAGTCCGTGCTTTGCGGATGATGCGGTTCGTGGCGCTGCCGACGCGCTGAAAGATGCTGAAAGGTTGGCATGGCTTCGGAACTGGTCGGCCGCGCAACCTTACTATGCCGAGGCGGAGAAAGAGTTCCAGGCGTCTGGTGATCGGCGGAACGCCCTTTTCGCTCACATCAGCGGTATTCGAGCCGAGCTGCAGCGGCTTCCGCTCCTCGAAACATCAGAGAGGCTGGCCGATGAACTGGAAGACCCATTGGTCCAATCCGATGCACGGCTGCGATTGAGGTGCCTCGTAGTGAAGGGGGATGTCGACCTCGATATGGATACGGACCTCGCCAAGCGGGATTGGACAGAGGCCCGATCCCTCGCCGAGAGCCTTGGAGAGGTTGGCTGGGTCAATCGCGCTGAAGGAGAACTTGCCATTGTCTCCTTTCTTTCGGGAAACCATGAGGCGGCTGCGTTGAGTATCCTGGCCGCAATTGTGAAAGCGCGCAAGATGGGCGATATAGCGTCGGTGGTTCGCTATGAAACTCTTGTCGCCGACGGTCTCGTCCAATGGAAGCAGTATGACAAGGCGCTGAAGTACTTTGACGATGCCCTTGAAATCGCCAAGTCGGAACCCGATATCCAACATCCTTTACTGCTTTATTCTGGCAAGATCGAAGCGTTGATCGGACTTGGAAACATCGCCGAGGCGAGGTCTCTCTTAGATAGTTCGCTGGGTGCTGCACAGGCCAAAGGCGCGATCGGTTATCAAAGCGAGCTTCACCTGCGTTACGGTCTTCTCGAGATCAAACGTGGATCGCAGGCACGCGCAATTCAGGAACTGCGCATGGCGACCCAATTGGCGGATTCGATAGATGCGCCCCGAATCGCCGCCCAGAGCACGTTCACCCTGGCACAATGCCTGGAAACGAGCGGCGACATGGGGGCCGCCAGTGGCGCGATCCTCATCAGTATCAACCGTAGCCGTCAAGCCGGCGACCGCGTCATGCTGCCGGCCACGCTCGCGGTAGCGGCCAGAATCAACCTTGCTCTTGGACGTCCTGCCGTCGCCGATCAGTACTTTGATGAGGCCTCAGAGATTGCGAGCGGTGTCATCGCATCGGTCCGGAACCTAACTGGTAAGGACGAGTTCATCAGTTCGCTGGACCAGCTCTACCTGGACCATTTTCGCTTTCACGCGAAGCAAGGGAATCCTGGAGCTGCATTTGAGGTTGCGGAGCAAGTCCATGGCCGGGCGGTCGCGGATGCCTTGCATATCACCCCAAAAACCAATGATGATGCCGCCCAAATGACGGTGGAGGAGAAACGTCTCGCGCACCTGCAACTTGCTCTCATGCGTTCGACCAATCGGGCGGACCGGCTCCGATTACTTAATTCGTTGGCGCGCGCAGAGGAAGAGGCGTATCCCGCGTTCATTCGCAGGGCAAGATCCGACCAGAGCCCAGCAACTCGGCCGGTTGCGCTTCGAGATGTGCAACGGGGCCTGGGAGCGAACGACACATTTCTTGAATACCTGGTAGCAAATCCACAGTCGTACTGTATTCTCATCACACGCGAGCGCGCGGCGATCTTCGACCTCCCCAGCAAGACGGAAATTGAAAAGGCGGTTGATTTCCACTTGAAGGCCATTGCGAGCAAAGCCGATCTTCGCGGGTCAGGCCGTGGCCTTTTCAGAGCGATTCTGCCGGCAGGCGCGACGGGAACGACGAATCTAATAGTCGTGCCGGATGGGGCGCTTCACCGGTTGCCCTTCGACACCATCGTGGACGACCGCGGCGACATGCTGCTGGCGAAGCACACCATTTGGTACGTCCCGTCTGGAAGCGTATTCAATATTCTTTCAAAGCGAACGGGGCCAACACCTTCGGCGAAGCCGGTGCTCGCAGTTGCGGCTGGAACAGATGACATTCCCGAGCAAGTCGGGCCAATTCGACGCGGCCTGTTCGATCTGGCAGGTTTGAACCTGCCGCCCCTGCCCAATGCGAACAGTGAAGCGCGACTTGTGGGAGAGATCATGGGGCCGAAGAGCGTCGTCCTCACCGGTCGAGCAGCAACGGAGTCGGCGGTAAAGTCGCAGCCGCTGGACGGATACCGGGTTTTGCACTTTGCGGTGCATGGTGTGACGAGTCCGAGTCGCCCGGAGAGGGCTGGTTTGGTATTCCTGCCGAGTGCCGATGGCTCGGAAGATGGCTTGTGGCAGGTGCGCGAGATCGAGCAGGCTCAACTGAGCGCCGAACTGGTGACTCTGTCCGCCTGTCGAGGGGGCGACGGCAAGGTGATGGGTACGGCCGGAATCGAAAGTCTTGTGACACCGTTCCTCGCAGCGGGAGCGGAAGCCGTGGTGGCGAATCTGTGGGATTCAGACGATTCATTCACTGCGGAACTGATGCGCGAGTTTTACACGTATGTCCGCCGCGGGCTTCCCACTGCGGAGGCCCTGCGTCGCGCGAAGGTTGACGTTATTGCACGATACGGGGCCAACGCGGCTCCGCAATTGTGGGCAGGTTTCATTCTCACTGGAATAAACAGGCAGGTATTTCATGACTGATTCAGTATTCAACCAAGAAATTCGTCAAAAGGTCTTCGACAAAGTGGTGGGGACTGTCGAGCGAAAGCTATATGACCCCGGATTGAACGGCGTAGATTGGCGCGGAATCGCGGCGTCAAATCGAGAGGCAATCATCTCTACCGATAGCCGCGAGGATTTTGAGTCGCGGATGAATGACATGGTACGCGAACTGCACGTCAGCCATGCCGGATTCTTCTCAGAGAAGCGCCCTCTCGCGGCTGCGAAGATTGCCATCGGCGCGACCTTCCACAATGGGGGATCTCATTGGATTTTCCAGGACGTACATCCCGGTGGTCCCGCCCATGCTGCCGCCGTCCAACCTGGCGACACTCTGCTAGCCGTCGCCGGGGCAGAATCGATCCCACCCAAGATGCCGATATTCGCCTTGGGCGAAGCCGTCCGGGTGGATCTGGAGCGGCGCGACGGAAAGCGCGATACGGTCCAAATTCACGTGCCGGTATCCAAAAAGAAGAACCGCCCGCTCGTCGAGTTGGAGCCCGCGAGTTGGACGAAGATGCCTGACGGCGTCGGGTACCTAAAGATCACGATGTTCCCAGGGATGGTTGGGATCGATCTTGCTCGGGATATTGACCGCGCAGTCCGGGAGTTGGATGCCGGGGAGTTAATCATCGATCTGCGGGGCAATTCGGGAGGGGGAATGGGGTGCCTTCGCGTGATGAGTTATCTGACACCGGGCCGGTTGCCTGTCGGATACAGCGTCACGCGGAAGGACATGGATCGGCCGCAGTTTGATAAGAACCGACTTCCGCAGTTCGACCGGATTCCAGATCGAAAGACCGGGCTGATTCCCCTGATGTTCCGCTTTGCGCTGCATGGACGCTCGGTGGCCGTTTTTACAGAAGGCAAGGGAACACAGCGGTTCCAAGGGCGAGTCGTGATCCTGGTTAACGAGCACACTGCCAGTTCGAGTGAAATGATCACAGCGTTCGCCGCAGAGAATCGTCTTGGAACTGTTGTCGGGAGCCGGACCGCCGGCCGCCTGCTCGGCGGAAACTCATTTAAGGTCGGCCACGGGTACCGTATTGCGTTGCCAGTGGTCGCATACCGCACGTGGCGTGATGCCAAGCTGGAAGGAAAGGGAATCGACCCGGATGTGGCAGCGCCATTTTCGCCGGAGCCGCTCCGAGACGGTGTGGATAGCCAGCTTAGAGCCGCAGTAGATGCATTATCGAATGGCGCTGCTCAGCGGATAAGCACTGGCGCGAGCATCCAACCCCAGCCCTCTCGCCTGGAAGCCAGGACATAACGCCCTGGTAGTATTCCCGTGAGGTCAAAGCTGACCTTGAATCTGACAAGGTGATCAGCGAAGAACGCTGTCGCATTCGCCGAACGGATGACTTGGTGGCCACCCTCGTCCAGCAGTTGCACCTCGTAATTGCCTTCCTCGGCGCCAAGCGGCAAGATGACGTTCAATTGGGTGCGCGTGCGTGGCAGGATGCCGGCGTATTCTACGGTCGGCCGCTGATTGTCAGATCCTCCCCTGGTTACCGAGAAGGGCCGCATATCAACATCAGAACGGGCTTCAGCCGTCATGATCGGCGGCCCGGACTTGTGGGAAGGTGGCAAGAGCAGAACACTCGCAATGGCGACCGCTGCAAACGCGGTACCCAAGAGGAGTCGATTTCGCAGAACCAGACGCTTCCGCGCCGCCGTCAGATCCTTGCGGAAGTCGAGGAACTCTTGAAAACATGGCGAGCAATGCGTGACATGCTCCCAGTAGGCGTCACGGATGGGAAGATGCCGCCGAGAAACCGAGCGCAGAACCGTCCCACCGGGACAGCCTCGCCGCTCGGGATTCGGGTAGCAGCGGAGGACCGCCTGCTGCAATAGGCGCTGGATCTCGTTTGAGATCTCGCCTAGCGACTGCTCCGGCATGGGCTCGTAACATTCCGGCATCAAACCACCCTCAAAACGCTTCTGAAGCCACTATCGTGCATTTCCTCATGTAACCCTACAGCAGGCCCAAATGACGCAGCCCCCTTCGAAACCAGCGCCAGAAATCCTTGCTAGCTGCCTTGGGATCCTTTCCGATGCGATCCGCGATCTCCGGCCAAGTCCAACCGGACAGCCAGAGGTCCATCATTTCGCTCACGTGAGGAACGCCCCTTTTTGTAAAGTGCTGGACCAGCGCCGTCGCGATCTCCTCGAATTCGGCGCTCCGAGAAATGTCCCCGGTCGCGCGCAGGCTAGCAAGCATGCTGTCCAGCAGCTCCACTTCAATGCCGCGGCGAGCATTTCGACCACCCGCCCGGAGGTCTTGTGCTCTCCACTTCGCGTGGGCATAGATCCGGCCGCTCGGATTGCGGCCCAAGTCGTCGCCGTGCTCGTACCATTGAGCATGCACAGATCCCTCGGCGAGTTCCGACACCAACCATGGGTCACCTAAGACCTTTCGCGCCAGGCGGCGAAGCGGATCGGCGATTGGCACGACCGCCCGGAACCAACCCGGATTGATCGCACGCCCGTATCGATCCGTGTCCTCGATACAAATCGGAATCACGCCAAGGCGATCGCTGGTTTTATCAAAGTCGAAAGGGATGGTGACGATTCCCACACCTTCACCTCTAATGTGGGCCACCGGTGTGCGGCGGGGTGTCTCACTTTCGAGGCGGTGCGCCCGTAAAGGACAGAGGGATAAATCCCCTCTGTGTCCTCAGAATACATCACAGGCGCGGGAATTTTCAAATGGCCAGTCCAGATCTCATCTTTCTATTCCACAACACTCCCACATGCGAACTTCATGAGTCCTCATTGCACGGTTGGCCGAGGAATAAACGGAGGTTGTCGCGCTCATCGGCCGCAACGTTAGCCACGAGTTTTCCGGGGCCACCCACTCTTAAGAGATCGCGGGAGGTTCATTGAAATATGGCACCAGTGGTGGTAATACCGCAAGATTACGAAAATTTGCCAAGCGCCGAACGCAAACAGATCGTCCCAATCTGCATCTCGGCCTGGGATGGAATGGGACGTCCAATTGCAGCGGAGTGGTTTTACAACGGCGTCGCGCCGGTAAGGCGAGAGCTCGTAGGGATGGCCCAGCACGCGCTCGGTGATCCGTGGCGTGTTTCCGAACTGGCCGAAACCACGGTTCACCGGCTTTGGGCGCGACATGGAAGCGCGGTGGGACGTTACCCGTCGCGGCGGGTACTCGTCAAGGCCAAGTGGATCGCTGAAGAACTGAAAAGTGGCGATTGGCGAAGGATGAAATATCCCAAGCTCTATCTCGCCCTGGATGCACTCGACGAGAAGATTCGGGACCAGACGCTCGCCGACCCGCACAAGTACGCTGAACGGTTTGAGCAGCAGATCATGCTGAATTCAATCGAAGACCGGCTCCAACAAGAAGGGCGCACCTTGATTCGGACCATGTTCCAACTGATCCGCCGGGGGTATAGCTGGCAGGAGGTCGCAGAACGGGTCGACCTCCCTTCAGGAGAGATCGCTAAACGGCGCTTCTATCGTTGGATCAGGAAAATCGACGCCGCATAGAATTTTCTGGCGCTTCCGCCCAAAAGACACTTATAATGTTCGGCGGATGAAAGACGAAACGCCGGAACAAAAGTGGGAACGCGTTCAGGCTCAAGTTCAGGACGGCGTACTGAATGCGTACCCGAATCCAGATCGGCGCGGGTGCCCGGACGATGCCAGTATTCTGGCGCTTGCCACGCGCTCCGCAGCGTACGATGACACAATCGAGGACGATCCGCAGTGGAAACACGTGACGCACTGCTCGCCTTGCTACGCCCAGTATCTGAAGACGTTCAAGAACGTGCGTCTGGGGAAACCCGTCACCCCGGTGGAGTAGATCCTCGACAAATCTTTACCGCTCGCGTCCCGAAAGCGCCATGACAGTCCCTTAGTACTTAGGGGGCTTGTTCGGCATGTCGGGAAGCAACAGGACTGTGGAGGCCGTCCAGCGCCAGGTCGAGGCGATGACCGCCGACCTGTTTGAGGTCGGCCTCTTCAAGCCCGACGCGCAAGAGGGCGAAGCCATTATGGTTCCCCGGATGTGGGACAGTGATTCGCTGGCAAGGTCGATCCCCTGGTTGCGGCACCAGAACCGTGATGGCCGAAATATCTACATTCGGCCTAAGGGAGAACATGACCTCAGTCTGATTGACGACCTGACGCGGGATGCGATCGCGCAGATGAAGCTTGCCGGGTTCTCGCCGGCGTTGGTGGTAGAGACGTCACCCAGCAATTTCCAGGCTTGGCTGAAGCACCCGGAGAAGCTCGACAAAGAAATGGGGACAGCGGCAGCCCGCGCGCTGGCAGAGCGCTTCGGCGGCGACACCGGAGCCGCGGACTGGCGGCACTTCGGCCGGCTCAGTGGATTCACTAACCGGAAACAAAAGTATTGCGATCCCGCGACCGGACTGTATCCGTTCGTAAAGTTGGTTGAAGCCGGAGGCGCCGTCTATCCAGAAGCGGAACGATTTCTCACCGAAGTCCGCCAAAGAATCGAGGACCGACATAGGGAGCGCGAGCGGAGAGCATCCTGCGCCTCCGCCCCTATTCCACGCGTTTCCCAAACGAAATCCATAGACGCTTTCCGCGGAGACCTGAGGTACGGGGGTGACGGGACCCGAATCGACCTGGCATATGCCGTCTACGCGATCGCACACGGGCACACGGAGGGCGAGGTTGAAGCGGCAATTCGATCCCGCGACCTCAGCCACAAAGGAAGCGAGCGGAGGCAGCAGGACTACGTCCAACGGACGATCAAGAAAGCGCTGGCGGCCACGGAGCGAAGCCGCTAGCGGTGAGAAGAGGAGCAATTCAAACCCATATGGCCAAAAGCGCAGTAGCGGCGGAAAGCGCCGCGCAATCACCTATCGCCGGCAGCGACGGAACCACGGCTCAACGTCACACCAATTCCATCCACCTGTCGTTGCAAGGGAAGGGCGGTGTCGGCAAGTCGCTAATTGCGAGTATTCTGGCGCAGTACTTCCGCGACCGCGGGCGGGAGATCCGTTGTATCGACACGGACCCGGTCAACAGCACGATGTTCCAGTACAAAGCGCTGGACGTTAGCCGTCTCGAACTATTGCGCGACGGCAGTATTGACCAACGCGGGTTTGACGCGCTGATGGAACGTCTTCTCACCGAGGACGCGACCTTCGTCGTGGACAATGGAGCAGCCACGTTCATCCCGCTGTGGAGCTACATTCTCGAAAACAGCGTCGTTGACCTTCTCAAGCAGGCGGGGAGACGGCTCTACGTGCACACGGTGATCACCGGCGGGCAGGCGCTCCTCGACACGCTGCACGGATTCAAAAGCCTTGCCGATAGCACATCGGAACGGAATATTGTCGTCTGGCTGAATGAGTACTTCGGTCGCATTGAGCGGGATGGCAAACGGTTTGAGGAGATGGCGGCGTTTCGGGAAACGGACCCCAAGGTCCACGGCTCGATGCATCTATTGAAGCGGAACCAGGATACCTTCGGACGGGACCTCGAAGACGTTATATCCCGCAAGCTCACGCTTGAAGAAGCCATCAAAGACGGACCGTTCTCAATCATGTCGAAACAGCGTCTGAAGGTAATGCAGCGGGATTGGTTCGGACAGCTTGACCGCCTGGAATTGCTCTGAGAGCGATGGCATCATGATTGACGTGAATCGTCTGATAGGCGAAGTCGCCGCGCGAAATGGGATTCGAGTGGAACCGGGCGACCCGGCGTTCGCCCTGGTCACACTGAACCAACTGGTATTGGAGGAGGCCGCGCGCCAACTCACCGAGGAGTTGCGTTCCGGGATAGCGGAGTTTACCGTTGCGGTTCAAAAGACGGAAACGCGGGCAGGTAAGGTCTTGGCTCAACAGGTGAAGGAGGCCGCCGCAGACCTTCGCCAGGAGCTGCAGCGCGACATCGAGAACGCCCGACTGAAAGCTGCCGAGATGGTCACGGAAGTTCACAGGGCGCACAAAACTTCCGCGTTGGTCCGATGGGGTGCGGCGGGATTGATCTGTGCCGTCGCCCTCTTTGGCGTCGGCTTGTGGGTTGGCGTGCATTGGCTTCGGTAGGGCGCAACCCTCGCGGATGGCGTTTACTTTCCCATGAGATCAGCTTGGCCGCCTGGCATTCCACGAACCCTAGGTTTGTGATATCGTGATTGTCGAGTGGTCCAAGGAGGTAATGATCCATGAGATTTTGGTTCCTGATTGCAGCGTTGATGGGGCCGCGTTTCTTCGCGCGGTTCTTACTCTTCTTTGTCCTCGGAATGGGGTTATTGTTGTACTGCTTCCTTCGTGCTTGATGCGGCGGGCTTCTGAAATCAAACGTCAGCCCGCACTCTCGTCCGGGCAGTGCGAGCGATGCCCACACTGTAATCGAACGCTGCCAGATGAATGGATTAACGCTGCGCATAGCCGTGTTGCTGGGCGGACAGGTGGCCGTCCGCGCATCCTGCGGCCGTGCTCCTTTTGTAAAGATGAGTTCGGTGCACGGGAGTTGCGGGAGCATATGCCAATCTGCGAGATGAACCCAAATCGGGGCCGAAAACATCGGTTGATGCCTCGGTAGTATTTGCCGAAGCGTGCGGGCCTCAATTCATTTCTGCTCGTATTGTTCCACCATCCAAACAGAGCGACTTCACCAAAAGTCTGGGGCGCTAACCCGGTAAAATGGGTCCCATGGATGACGAGCGTACCCGCAGCAAACCGGTCCTTGCTCAGCTTGTATCGTTTTGGGATCAGCACGCGAGTCGCTATAACGGGGTACTCTACCGGGCCGCTCTGGTGAAGAATGCTGAGGCCTGGCAGAGCGCTGTGGTCTGGCTTTGTCCGCGGCAAAAAAGCGATGCGACGGATGACAGTTATCGGGCGGATTACGGCAACCTGCTGATCCTGCGTGGCTCGTTTTCGCTAGCGGAAGCCCGCTCCGCGATCGACGGGATTGTCGAGCGGGGCCTGATCAATCTCCCGGAGTCCCCATCTGTCCCAATGACCGTGCATCTGGACGTCAACATGGTGAGACGGCGTGGCAGTCAAGACCGTCGCTTTCCACTCCACTACGCCGCTTACGAATATCAATTTCAGACTTCGGGCATAGGGCAACAGGCCAATGTGCCGCGCGGCTTGGTCTGGGCCCCTGGCCTGCCCCTCTATGCTCACGCATACGCCGCCATCGAGCATCAGTTGGGTATTCGGGTCACAAATCAGGGGAGCCCTGAGATCGTTGCTCTGGCACCGGATTATCGCGCCCGCGTCGAAAAGGTACGGCTCTCAATGACTGGAGCCACCGTGGAGATCGAGACACCGGAAGGCGGTGAAGCCAACGTCCTCGGAAAGGTGTACCACGAGAATGCACACGGCCTCGCTACGCATTGCGATCTCTCTTTCGAAAACGGCCGCGCAAGTTTGGTTGCACCTGGCTACCCCCGCAAAATGATTGCAGTGCTGGTTTCGCGCGACACGGGCGAGAGCATTGACGAGTGGTACTACGATTCCGATCAGGGCTTGCGCAGTTTTGGTATACCGCCCAACTCGGGCGTGGAAATTGAGGAGAGTGAAGAGAATCTGGAAAACCTCATCCGAGGGGGCGAGTCCGAGAGCCTCGAATTCAAGGAAAAGGTGCCGGACAAGTGGGACCTCGCCGCCGTTATTAGCGCCTTTGCAAATTCCGGCGGCGGCCGTCTGCTTATTGGCGTCAGCGACAGCGCCGAAATCGTCGGCTGCGAACTGGACAAGTTAGCAGACCGGTTCACCAATATCGTGCATGCGCACTGCGAACCGGTGCCACCTTTCACAACCGGAGCCTTAATAATCCGCGATACCAATATCGTCGTCGTCAACGTTACTGCGGGCGATGACAGACCGTACATCGTCAAGGATCATGGCACCTACGTCCGTGTCGGTGCCACTACGCGGCGGGCTAATCGGTATGAGATGGATCGCCTTTACGCAAGCAATCAACCCCGCCCTTGGGGATAACCATTTCTCGTTGGCGGCCCGACAACTCTGTAAACGACATATTTGGCAATTGCCCGCCTTTGAACGTCGGACTTGCCACAGCATCCTTCGCCACGTCAGGGAGCGTCACCGCCACGCAGATTTGATTGATCGCTTGAACCTGCGGTAAAGGAGAAATGTTCACCGCTTCGGATGTCGGCCGAGATATCCGCCTGTTGCCCGATGATGATTTGATCCGAGTCGGTTCGCATCATGAACGCGGCACCGTCACGACCGACGAGTTTGCCGGAGTACTCCTGTCCGGCGGTGGCCGTCGCGAGATACGTAGTATTCCAAGCAAACCGGTTCGCCGCCAGGAACTCGATTGCCCGGCTAAGAGGCCGGATGCGCTCGGGGTCCGTGATCTCTTGAAACAACCGGATCATCATTGTGCTGTCGCCGGCCGTGGAGAGAATGCTCGCCCGGATCATCCTCTCTTGGCTGACGACATCGAAATGAAGGGTCTGGCCCGCCTGGCGCGCCAGCGCTTCAACGAAAATTCTCTGCGTACGCCCATTTCCCTCTCGGTACGGGTGTAGGTTGTTGAGTTCTACCAGCAGCCGTGCCGCTTTCCGCGCGAATTCAGACCGCGATAGTCCTTTGAGGAGATTGGCGCGATGGAGCCCGTCAAGAATCCGTTGCGCCTCATGTTCCAGCAAGTGGGGCGGTGTAAAGTACGTAACCCGACCGCCGACGAATTGGGCCTTGCCGAGCAGGGTCGTCCGGAATTGACCGGCCCAGAGATAAACATCCTGGAAAATGTATTTGTGAATTGCCTTGAAGTGGCCCACGTCGAAGTTGCCCGCGCTAGGCTGGAGCCTCAACTCATACATTCGCGCACCGCTGTTCAGCGTCTCGAACGCGGTGAGCTCTTCTGTGTTCGGAATGCCCGGAATGTTTTTAAGGACGTCCGTTCCCGGATAGAGATACGGGTCTGAACTTTCGCTCATTCAGATCGTCAATCGCAGCGCGAAAATCTTCAGAAGAGATCTGGCCAGCGACATGCTCCTGGAAGATTCGTTTGGCCTCTTCGTCCATCTCCAGCCCCTCTAGCCGAAGGTTCGTCACGGCGTGGCGATAAGCCTCTTCGCGTCTCGCACGCTCCTGTTCAGCGATGGTGACAATGGCCGCCACAGACGTAAGTCTCTCTTCTTATATCACTTTACCATGGGACCGGGATTTGCATGAATACCAGTCCAAATGGAGCGAACTTCAAGCGGCGGCGAGCTCGCACATGAAGCACTTTCATTTGGGCTGCGACTTTTTCTCGCCCATGGCGGCGAGGCGGTTGATGGGTGGTGGGCAGTCGGATGCATTGCCGATGGCATCGCTATCGACAGTTTAACGCCAGAGATTTTCGGGTCTGAGATTGGCGCTTGGTGAGTTAGGCGGCGAGTGGGGATGCGGTGCCGGGAGAGGAATCCGCTCCAGCGTGCTGCGTCTTCTCGCCAGCGTGTTGTTTCCCAGCGACGGACTTCGAGGATCTGCATCCGCCTCGTTCGCTGAGACGCAGCCTAGATCAGGTCTTTTTCATCCGCCGGTTCGGCGGCGCGGAATTGAAAGCCGGGTCGCTTGGCCTGGCTACGGCGCACATTCGCCAACGGGTCGGGCTTGACGGGCATCTGTTCAGTTCTGGCAGTGTCCACAACCTGCGGGGTTGCCGACACGGCTGGTGGCGTCATCTGTAAAACGCTCCGGGAATCGCCGGCATCGATTTGAGCCCGCCGCAACTGGTTCACGTAATCTGACAAACGAGCGTAGCCGATCTCAAGGCCGATTTCATTGAGCCAAGCGCAGACGTCCTTCAGCGTGTGCCCTGCTGCTAGGAGTTGCCGGATTTCAGGCCAAGCTTGGCGGACCTGACCAGCCTTGGTGCGAGGCTTTTTCCGCGCAAGCGCGCGGAGACGGGCGAGATCCAGTTCATCGTTGCCGGTCGTGCCCACTCGACCATTATATCGTCTGGGTTTCGGACAGTTTACAGGAAATACCCAGATAGTTTCGGAATATTTCAGTTTACAGGCCAGCCGACGCTATGGTTTCGGAAGGTTTCAGAATATTTCAGAAAATTTCAGCTCAGATGAGGTGACAGTGCGGTCCGGAGCAGCGGAGAGCTGGTAGTGGAACATAAAGGGGGCGGGATACAGGCATCCTAGTTTTTTGGTTCTTTGTCTTTTGGTTTGTTAGACTTTGCGCGGGTTGCATTTTTCGACCGCCGCATCCCACTTGGGATGCACCCATTTTGCAGCCCATTTTCGACGCCGATGACGTCCCGAACCACTGCTGGGAGGCCCTTAGTACTTAGAGGGCTCTCCAATGCCGCAACGCTCGATCAGGTTCTCGGACAAGGTCATGCAGGACCTGAAAGCAGTATCTTCCAAGCGCGGATTCGCATCCGAGGCCGCCTTCATACGCTATGCCGTGCAGCAGGAATTGTCTGCCCGGCAGGAGGGCTTTACGGGAGCCGAGGAACGCCTCGCGGCCAGCGTGGAGCAAGTGAGGAAAGAGGTGTTCCGGCTCGCCCGCGCCCAGCAAGCTCTGTTCGCTTACCTTGACACGTTGGCGAAGGCACTGCTGACTTGCGTCCCGGAGCCTCCCGCCGATGCGAAACCTCAAGCTGTTGCGCGGGCAAAGGAACGTCATGACCGACTGCTCAAGACCGCTGGCCGTGCCATGGTCGGTGAGTCTGGAATGGCAATGAAGGATCTCCTGGGCGATGGCGAACGCTGACGAGAAGCCATTCCGGCTACGGCCCAGGAAGCCGGCGAGACCGTCAACGCGGAACGAGGCGACGGCTTGGGCGATGGCGTTTAAGACCGTAATGCACTACGCGCGGACCAGCCGGAAGTCAGCGCGATCAAAGCTGGTTGGCGTTTCTGGAAGAAGGCCGCTTTCGATACCGAGGAATCAGCGCTGCGCTGTCCGCGTCACCTACGCGCGAAACACGGTTCGCGGCCAGTGGCGGGCGCACGGCCGATATGTCGAGCGAGAGAGCGCCGCTGGAAACGAATCACCGGTCGTGTTCGACGGCGCTGGCGCCGGAATCGATGTCGCTGGTCGGCTCGAATCTTGGCAGGCTGCGCGGGATCAGCGCATGTGGAAGATCATCGTCTCTCCGGAATTCGGCGAGCGCCTTGACCTCACGCGCTTGACGCGCGATCTGATGAAAAAGGTCGAACAGGATATCGGAATTCCTCTGGAATGGGTTGCCGTCAGTCATTTCAATACTGAACATCCCCATGTCCACGTTGCGCTGAGGGGTGTCGGCGTGGACCGGCGACCAATTCACCTGCACCGAGACTACATCAAACAGGGGATTCGTGAAGTGGCCGAGGACCTGTGCACGCGCCAACTCGGGCATCGTTCCGATCTGGACGCAACGGAGGCTGAACGGCGAGAAGTACACCAACAACGGTTTACCTCCCTGGATCGAATCATCTCCCGCAGCGCCCAACGCTCGACAGATCACTCGTCCTCACATTTCATAGTGACGGCCGGCACGCCCCGTCAGGGTGAGAGCACATTCTTACGGAGCCGCCGGCAAGACATAGCGGCCAGGCTTGCCGTACTCGGACACATGGGGCTGGCGCAAGAAACAGGACCAAACACGTGGAATGTCCGCTCGGATTTTGAAGCCGTGCTCCAAGCGATGCAACGTACCTCGGATCGGCAGAGGGTGCTGGCGGCGCATGGAGTCGTCGTGTCCGATGAAAGACTGCCTATAGAGGTCCTGGATTTCCGCCGGACGGATTCCGTGGAGGGGAGAATCCTGGTACATGGCGAAGATGAGCAATCGGGCCGGCGGTACCTCATGCTAGAGGGCACCGACGCGCGCATTCACTTCATCGACTACACCGCTGAAGTGGAAGAAGCCCGGTCACACGGCGAATTGAGGCCAAACTCATTCGCACGGTTTCGCCGGACCTTTGTCGATCGAGAACCGGCACTCGAGATCGAGGATCTCGGGGACTCCGAGGCGCTCGTCACCTCCAATGGGCGGCTTGAAGCGACCGCGAAAGCGCTAGTCAAAAGGGGAATTCTCCCAACGGAGGACGGCTGGGGTGGCTGGTTGGGACGTTACCAGAGTGCATTGCGGCGGGCCGCGATGGACTTGGAATACTCCCACACCGCGTCCAATCATGATAGGGTGCGCGACCGGTCCCTCGGTCGATGAAAGATCCGATCTCGGGCGACGCCGAATGGATCAGGCGTTTGTCGCCGATCCTGCCTTCGCCTTTCGTAAAGCGTCCCAGCGTCGCGAGCAGCATCGCCGATTGCCTTCCGGCCAGCGGCGCTCATTTTGCGCTTTGGCTTCGCAGTTTGGCCGTGCTCCTGATGATATTGAGCCCACCGCTTCTTTTGAGCTGCTGCGATCCGCCGACGCGCGGCGGCGCTCATTTTCCGTCTGTTTCCCGATGGTGAGACTGTCGAAGCACTCGCAGCGGTACTCGGAACCTCCGTTCCTCCGCTTCCGAGTTTGGCTCGGATTTCCGCAATCGCCGCCTCAATCTTGGCTTTCTGGCTGAGATACCCAACCAAAGCCATGCTACGTAGCTCGTTGTCCACTCGCGCGCCCTTTGCCATCTTTTCAGTCTCCTGAAATCCGCGAATCCGGATTTTAGCACCAAGCTCATTGAGTGTAATGAGTGAGCCGATCTCTGGGTCGCGTCGAAGAGTGGCTCACAGCTTGTCCTGTTCACAATCTTTGCGGCGGGTTTCCCAGTAGTGCTTCATGCGTCGTGAGACATCCTGACGCTCTTCCGGCCCCATTGACTTTCGGCCACGCCGTTTCGCCTGCACTGCCACCCTATCGCCGCCGTCACCGTTCTGCAACTGCTCAAGTTCTGCAATTGTACGTTCGAGTCGCTGTTTTTGGAATTGCAACTCCTGAATCGTTTTTTGTAGATCCATTCCAATCCACCCAAACCGTGTTACACAACCGTGCTCTCGGCCCTGCGATCACCGCCGCCCGCCCAGAAGAGTCCGTGGTGGAGCCGCCGCCGCCGCCGGCGGTTCGGGCAAATTCACTTTTAACACAAAACGGTATCACACTGATCGTGTGTAGACTCATAGTGGTCAGCGAGACACCATGGCCATAAGGTGCGTAGCTCTGATCCGCGAGTGCTTTTTGGCCAACGAGTCCGCGAACTGCGGGCCGAGCGCGGGTTGTCCCAGGAGAGATTGGCAGAGCTATCGCGTCTGCACCGGAATTATATCGGCGGGGTCGAGCGTGGCGAACGGAACATTGGACTCCTGAACATCGTCCGGATCGCGCATGCCTTGCAGGTCAAGGCTGTGAAGCTAGTGGAGCCAATTCCGTGAGCGCCACATCTGTTTAGTTTTGGGCCTCGGGCAGGTTGGGATCAGAATGCGATCCCTCGCCTTCGAATTGCTCTGCGCTCTCGCCGAGAACCGTTTCATGAACGGAGCGCAACATCCCAACGTGTCCGTTGATCGTCAACAGCCGCGTCCGCGTCTTCCCAGTTACACGCGTCGCCAACAAGAGAAGGGACTCCTGAACTCGGGCAAGCTCCCGCGCGGTGTACACCGCCAAGCTCTCGCGACCGCGATTGGCCACAGATAATCCCAGATTGAACCTCCTGCCTACGCCGGGAAACGAAACGATTAGCCGGGGATCGGCTGGTCCGGTATGGAGAGAAAGTGAGTGTTCCGAGAGAGCGCTTTGCACATCATCCAGCGATTTGCGCCCAAACTTGCCAAAGCGCATTAGTTGTTCTCCGGTGAACAGGCAAAGATCCTCGACTGTGTCAATCCCGGCATCCTTGAGCACGTTGTACGCCCTCGCGCCCACCACCAGTTCTTCGATATTCATATCCGCCTACCATAGGGAACATCTTCATTCCAGATCATTACTGCAAATTCACTGCGGATCTTGCAGCCTACTCGCCATCGCAGGGTCGTCGGTGGCGGCTTGGGGTCGTCCTGCGCTCCAGCAAAATTTCATCAGTTGCCGTCCCTAATGGCCTTTGAGAATCCCTTAGTACATAGAGGACTCTCTTTTGAGATTTGAGACCCTGGGCACACCCATAGGAGGCAAGATGCAGAACCTAAAGGCTTTTGACGATGACAATCGCTCCCGCCTGGAAGGTATCGGCGGAGAACCGCTGGCGGGTTCCGGTTTTGAGGGCGAACTGCCGGAACCTGAATTCGCAGCGGACCTGAGCGAGGAGGAATGACTGTATGGCAACCACCGCCGCCGACCCTCGGTCAGCCCAACCCGTCGCGACCAAACCCCGTGATTTCCGCCAGGAGGTCACAGATCGAATCATCGGCATGCTCGAAAAGGGCGTTGCGCCGTGGCAGAAACCATGGAATCCCGGCGAAGCGTCGCTCGGTATGCCGAAGAATCCCACCACCGACCGGAACTATCGCGGAGGCAATGCGCTCCATCTGATGGCAACGGCACTTCAGCGCGGCTACAGCGATCCGCGTTGGATGACTTACAAACAAGCATCCGATCAGGGTTGGCAGGTGCGCCGGGGCGAGAAGGGAACCCAGATCGAGTTCTGGGAAGTGAAGCCCGCCGACAAGGACGCATCCCCCGGTGACAATGCCGGAGCCAGCAGCGAGCGCAACGGGCGGGATGGTCGTGATTCGCGGCTCATCCACCGGGTGTACACGGTGTTCAACGCCAAACAGATCGACGGCATCCCGGAATTTCAGCCGAAGCGGCCAACTCCATTTGAAGTCGTGAATTCTGCGGAGCAGATTCTGGACAATTCCGGCGCCAAGATCACTCACGACCAAGCCGACCATGCCTTCTACAACCGCGCCAGCGACAGCATCCATCTGCCTCATAAAGAGGCATTCAAAGACGCTGCCGGATATTACGGTACTGCGCTTCACGAGCTTGCCCACTGGACCGGTCATCCGTCTCGACTGGATCGGCCGACGCTCAATGCTTCTTACCGATTCGGGGACACGAACTATGCCAAAGAAGAGCTTCGCGCAGAACTTGCGAGTGTCTTCCTCGCGGCGGAGCGAGGCATTCCTCACGACCCGGAACAGCACGCGGCGTATGTTGGGTCGTGGATTAAGACGCTCCGTCAGGACAAGAACGAAATATTCCGAGCGGCTCATGATGCTTCCGCGGCGACGGACTACCTCTTGACGCTGGAGCGCGACCGTTCACGAGCAGATGAGTCTCTTGCTGCCGGTCCTACGCTTGATTCGCCGGGCTCCGGGCCCGCAAGCCTGGAGGAACAGACGCAAAAATTGGAACGCGATCGCGAAGATGAATTGGAAACGGATAGCGCACTCGACGCGGATCGCGCCACGGATTCCCCGGCGGCTGCCGTTCCCGTTCGAGAATCGAGCAATGACATCGCTCGGTGGGAACCCGGCAGCGGGACTCTTCAGGTGGAGGACAAGCAGACCGGCACGCTGCAACACAGCCCGATAGACATCCACAGCGCGAATGGAACCCACAACGGCAAACGTGGTCAGAAGGTCTCGCCGGGGACTGACGAATTGAACGCGGCACGCGCCATTGCGACAAACACCCTCGGCGAATCGGCGCGCACCGTTGAGGCCCTCACCGAGAGCGGAATGTACCGAGGACCGATCATCGGCCAAACCGAGCAGTACATTTTGCAGCGCCAGTCCGCACACACCGCCATTCTGCATCCTAAAGAGTTGCTGGACCGGCAACCGGGACAGGGCGAGAATGTCGCCATCACCTACTCGAATGCCCAAGGGCTTGTCCGCGAGGCGCGCGCTCGTGGCAAGTCTCAGGATCTCGGGCGCTGAGTGCTCTCGCAAATTGCTTGCAGCACAACATGGGCACAGAACCACCGAGGCGGCTGTGCCCCGATCACTCAAGGAATCCGTGTATGAACCGACAGCCCGAACTATACCGAACTCCGAAGAAACCCGGCTATCTGGGTGGCTACAACTGGCGCGCCACGTGCTTTGGGTTGTTGCTGCTCCTGGTCGTGAATTTTGCGGCGACGCAGTTCATCGCCGCGCGGTTTGATTATCAACCGGCCCTCGGCCGCCCGCTCCTGCGCAGCAAGAGAGGCGGAGGCATCTATGAACCCTTCGCCTGGGTCATCTGGGGATGGCACAACTCCACATCCCAGAACCTGCGCGTTCGCAAGCCTCTCTTCGAAGGAGAAATGATCGTATTCGCCGGAAGCTTCCTCTGCGTGGGCCTCTTCTTCTTCGCCGCGAGCCGGCAATCGCGCAAGCTCATGGAGAACGCCGACGATCTCCATGGGTCAGCGCGCTGGGCCACGGAACGCGATATTCGCGCCACGGGTCTGATGGATACCCAACGCGGCGTCTACGTGGGCGCTTGGTGCGCCGAGAATTCGCATCGACTCCAGTATCTTCGGCACAATGGCCCTGAGCACATTCTGGCCTTCGCGCCGACCCGTTCCGGTAAAGGTGTAGGACTCGTAATCCCGACGCTATTGGCCTGGTCTGAATCGGCGGTCATCTATGACATCAAAGGCGAGAACTGGGCCAAGACGGCGGGCTTCCGCGTTCAGCAAGGACACCTGTGTTTTAAGTTCTCCCCGGTGGAAGAGAACGCGAGCTCTCGATTCAATCCGCTGTCGGAAGTTCGGCTTTTTACGCCGCGCGACGTCTCCGATGCACAAAACATCGCCAACATGATTGTGCGCACGGGTGAAGACAGCCCGCAGGAACGTTATTGGCAGGACGCTGCTGCTTCCATAACAACTGGCATGATTCTGCACGTCTGCTACGAGGCCGCACTCCAGGGACGCGTGGCTTCGCTCGCGGACCTGGCCCATGTCTTCACCACTCCGGGATCGAACTTCCGGGACACGCTTGAGGATCTACTCAACTTCCCCCACGACCCGGATTACAAGCATGACTGGCGAATGCCCACCGGCGATAAGACCGCCACGCACCCGGTCGTCAGGGAGAAAGTACAGGAAATGCTCGACAAGGAGGAGCGGGATTTTGGCGGCGTCCTCAGCACGGCGAAAACAGCCCTGACCCTTTACAGCGATCCCCTGGTGGCGAAGAACACCTCGGCGAGCGATTTCACGATCGCAGACCTGGTCAACTACCACCGGCCCATCTCGCTGTATCTCGTGGTTCCTCCTTCGGACAAGATTCGTTTGCGCCCCCTCATTCGGCTCATGTTCACAATGGTCGTCAATCGCCTCACCGAAAGAATGGTTTTTGAAGGGGCCGAACAAAAGCGAAACAAGCATCAACTCCTTCTGCTCATTGACGAGTTCCCCTCACTGAACCGAATGGAGATCTTCGCGGACGCGTTGTCCTACATGGCCGGTTATGGCCTGAAGGCTTACCTCATTACACAGGATATCCGGCAGATCGTGGATGCTTACGGACATAACGAGAGCATCGTTTCGAACTGCCACGTTCGCATTGCATTCGCGCCAAACCAGGTCGAAACCGCCGAGTTGCTTAGCAAAATGACCGGCACGCAAACCGTCCAAAAGGCCAGCTACAATTTCTCTGGTTCGCGATTCTCCCCGGTGATGGGACACATCAACGCAAGCGTCGATCATATCGAGCGCCCGCTGATGACCCCAGACGAAGTACTACGTCTCAAGCCGCCGCAAAAGCAAAGAGAGGGCGACTCCGAGAAGATCGTCGCGCCCGGCCAGATGCTCATCTTTGTAAGCGGCACCTATCCCATCCTGGGCACGCAGATGCTCTACTTCCTTGACCCGGTGCTGACGGGCAGAGCTGCTGTCAAGCCGCCAAGCCAGTTTCTTGCGCTGGAAGATGGCCGGCCTGTACCGCAACGCCCCATAGACCGGACGCGAAACCGAATCAGCAAACCCGAAGTTGAACCTCTCGATATCGATCCCGAATCGGCCGCGGACCGAGGCTTCATTGAAGAATACCGTCTCACGAAAGGAGCGTAGTTTCTCATGCAGATGAATCGTGTCGAAGTCGCAGGCCATCTGGCGAAAAAGCCGGAGGTTAGGTACTTGCCTTCAGGGCTACCCGTCGCAAATGTGCGATTGGGTCAGACCTATCGTTTTCAAGACAGCAGCCGGCAGTGGCAGGAGCGCACCAACTGGCACAGCCTTTCATTCTACGGGGACCTGTCGAAAGCGGCGCTCAGCTTCGATAAGGGGGAAAACATCTTCGTCGAAGGCACCATCGAGCAACGTGAGTTCACGCCGAAGGACGGCGCCAAGCGAGTGGTGAACGAGATCATCGTGCGACACTGCCATCTCATTGCTCCAGCGCGCGGAGTTGTCGCCAGCGCCGCTGCACCAGCGGGGACCGCACCACAGAATGCCGAGTCCATCCCAGATCCGGAAGGGGCACCACTGAACCATGACGAAGACTGGCCTGTTCGCTAAACTCCGCGACACGCGTGTGTCACGGGTGCGCACACTCGGCGTCACTGCGGTGGTAGTTCTCGCCGGGAGCTTTCTGGTGTGTGGTTTCGTTGGGGTCAGATTCAATTCTTCCCCGTCGTTGCCAGTAGGTATGTACATCACTACGGCAGACGAACATTCCAATCTGGTTGAGTTCTGCCCGGCCGAGCCCTTCGCCAGCCTCTCAATTGCGCGAGGCTACCGCGATCCCGGTACCTGCCGAGACGGCGCCGCGCCGCTTCTCAAGCCAGTCGTGGCTTCAGCCGGCGATGTGGTGGAACTGTCCGCGCGCGGAATTTCGGTGAATGGAGTGCTCCTGCCCAACACGGCTCCGCTCTCGAAGGACTCCAAGGGCCGACCCCTCGGAGCATGGCCTTTCGGGCGCTACTGCGTGGCCCCAGGAACCGTCTGGGTAGCCTCCTCCCATCATCCGCGCAGCTTCGACAGTCGCTACTTCGGTCCGATATCGACTGCCGCCATTCGCCATCGACTGAAACCATTTCTAACACTATGAATGCCCGCCTTCGAAACAGCATTGCACTTGGTTCTGCTTTGGCGATGGGGTTGGGAGTATCGACTGGGCATCCCCTGGGAATCGTCGCGGCAGCGGCTATGCCGTTCGCCTGCTTAGCGCCCGGAACACGGAAGGATGCATTCAAAAGCGGGCTTGCCTACTATATCGGCGGTCTTTGGCCAATAGTCCCCGGCCTGGGCCGCTACATCGGACAGTCCGTGACGATCCTGATCCCGCTCGCAATTTGGGTCGTGGCGGCCATCATGCTCTCGGTTCCCTGGACGCTTGCGGCGACATCCGATCGCTTTCAGTGCTTGTGGCGAGCGCCGCTGGCGCTTGTCGCGACCGTAATACCTCCACTCGGAATTATCGGAGTCGCCTCGCCGTTGACCGCGGCGGGTTACCTGTTTCCGGGAACCGCCTGGGCCGGCTTGGCTGTGGTCGGGTTGATGCCAGGGATTTTTCTTTCGACGCAGCGCATGGCCTTCCGCCGACGTTGTGTTGTTACGCGTCTCGCCATCAGTCTGTGCATGGGGCTCGCTATCGGCGGTCGTTTGTTCGGTTCGGCCAGCGCTGAGCCTCCCGGCGGATGGGTCGCAATTAATACCAATTTCGGCGACGTTTCGCAGCCCTTCCGGGATTTCGTGGCGGCGCAATTCATCCAGCAGAAAGTAACTGAAAGTTCGGCACGAGTTCTCGTATTTCCCGAGGCCGTGGTTCCCCGGTGGTCCGGAGCAACCGAAGCGTTCTGGCGCGAGACGCTCGACCGGTGCCGAAATCGCGGCCAGATACTGGCCATCGGTGCCGGGCTGCCTGTTCAGGCACGAAACAGCATGGGTACCCCACAGAAACTCAGCGACTTGAAGCTGTACGACTTCGGCGCAGCGATTGCCGCCCTTAAGAGAATGGATACGACATTTCCGCACGAGGCCCAGAGCAAGCCTGGCCCAGAGCCGATCGACAACACGATGGTGGTCCTGGGCGCGGAATCCGCTACGTTTTTCCAGCGCGTACCGGTCCCTGTGGGAATGTGGCGGCCGTTCAGCCGAGCTAGCGTCCCGCTTCGACTCAGCGCTCCCGGCGTCCTGACCATCGATCACCAACAGGTCGCAGTCCTGATCTGTTATGAACAGATGCTCACCTTCCCGATCCTCGCGTCGATGCTACGGCATCCGACGGTCATCGTCGGTATCAGCAACACATTTTGGGTTGACGGCACAACCATTCCCAGGTATCAGGCCACGGCTCTGCGTGGCTGGGCAAGCCTCTTTGGCCTTCCATATTTCTTGGCCGTCAACTCCTGAGCGTGAACCCGATGGCCACGAAGTCACGAACTGATAGTCAATCTGCGGCCGACAATCAACTCAGCCTTTTCTCGGACATCGAACTGGCTGATAATTTAGGAGAGGAGTCCCTCCATGGCTCAAACGGTGCCGCTCACACCCCTTGGATACCAAATCCTGGACCATTGGACACGCCATCGGCCCAGGATGGTCGAGAACCTGGAGCGCGGGAATCACCTTCAGACGGCGATCTTCGCAGCTCAGGAGTTGACGGGCAACCTGCTGTACGAGTTGACAGTGGTCCAGAAAATGGACTACCACCGGGCCTGGGAAATCGCGACGAGGGAATGGGCCTTTCTCCCGGACGAGGAGGATCAGCCCCAGTTGTCGTTCGATCCGGCGACCCTCGATCCACACCAGCCGTTGCCCGCGATCTCCGCATAACCTCCGCCCACGGCATCGGCGAGGGCGGCCTGCAGCAAAAGGCCCAAGCCAACCTCGCTGCCATTCGCGCTCTGAAAACCATAGAAGTTGAAAACCGCCCGGCTACGCCAGAGGAAAAGGCGGCGCTTGTTAAGTACACAGGCTGGGGCGCGATGCCGAATGCATTTGCTCCCCAGCCGCCACCGGAATGGCAGAGCGTCGCGGATGAGTTGAGGGATCTGCTGAACGCAGAGGAGTACGAGTCGGCTCGGGCCTCGACTCCAAATGCTCACTATACGTCTCCCGAAGTCGTTCAGGCAATCTGGCAGGCGATAGAACAGTTCGGCCTGCAGCCCGGCACGCAGATCCTGGAGCCGTCGATGGGTGTCGGACACTTTTTTGGGCTGATGCCGGAAACCTTGTATTCCGGTACAAGGCGGACGGGTGTCGAGTTGGATTCTGTTACGGCGCGCATCGCCGCCACCCTCTACCCGGAATCGACCGTTCATCGAAAGGCCTTCGAGGATACGCCGTTTCCCAAGGACTACTTCGATGCGGCAGTTGGAAACATCCCTTTCGGCAACTATCCTGTCTACGATCCGGCGTACCGTGGCAGTCCTCACCTGACCCACGCGATCCACGACTATTTTCTTGCCAAGTGCCTTGACGTGGTCCGGCCTGGTGGCGTGATCGCCGTAATCACAAGCCGCTACACAATGGATAAACAGGATTCCACCGTCCGGCGCCACCTGGCGGAAGGATCGATTCTGCTAGGCGCGATCCGTCTACCCAACACGACATTCAAAGCAAATGCAGGAACGGAAGTGACCACGGATATTCTGTTCCTCCAAAAGCGCTCTCCCGAGACGGCGCTCGGCGAAGGTTGGACTGAGCTGTGCTCCATTGACACGGTAGACGGTCCCTTGCATGTGAACGAGTACTTTGCTCGCCACCCGGAGATGATGTTGGGCCGCATGGGATTGGAATCCGGGCAGTATGGTGACGCTCCCGCCTTGATCGGAACCTTGAAGCCAGCCGACCTCGATAAGGCCGTGTCGCTTCTGCCGGCCTCTGTTTATAAGAACCGCGGCAGCCATAGCCCACTGCGCCCAGATTCTGAACAGGTGCCGGCAGCCGGCGCGGTGAAAGAAGGTGGCCTCGCCGACCGCGGCGGCCAGATCGTCGTGCGTCGCGGCGGAGCGTTTGAGCCGTTGACGGTGACAGCTTCAGTCTCCGCAAGAATTCGGGGAATGCTCCAGGTGCGTGACGCGGTGCGCGACGTGTTCCGCACACAGCTCGCGGATGCAGCGGACGCAACCATTGCCGAAGCGCGCCGCCATCTAAACGGCATGTACGATTCCTTCGTTTCCCGGTTCGGACCGCTCAGCGCCAGAGAAAACGTCAAAGCGTTCGCCGGTGATCCTGACCAGCCCCTCCTGCTATCGCTTGAAGAATTCGACCCCGAGAGGAAGCGGGCCGTCAAAACTGCTGTCTTCGAACGTCGCACCTTGGAGCGCTATCGCCCGATTGAACGAGTCGAGACCGCGTCCGAGGCGCTGCTGGTGTCCCTCAATGAGACCGGCCAGATCAATTGGCCCCGCATGGAGTCGCTCACGGGGAGGCTCGCTCCTGAATTACAGGCTGAGCTCGGATCTCTCGCCTATCGCAATCCGGAGGGCGGACTGTGGCAGACCGCCGACCGATATCTTAGCGGTAATGTGCGCGCAAAGCTTATCATCGCGCAGGATGTGGCGCGAATCGATCCAGCCTATCGCCGAAATGTGGAAGCTTTGGAGGCTGTCCAACCGAAAGACCTGGAACCCGGCGAGATTGAAGCTCGGCTCGGCTCATCGTGGGTTCCAGCTTCAGATGTCCGCGATTTCGTCGCTGAACTATTGGATGTGCCCCGGACCAGCGCAAGAATCGGATATGCTCAGGCCATCGCCACCTGGACTGTCGAGCTCGACTACAGCTCAAAGCACGTCGTGAACAACACCACGACCCACGGCACCGCCCGCTTCCGCGCGTCCGAACTCATCGAGCAATCGCTGAATGGACGCACCCCGACTGCCTACGACGAGCACGAGGATGGGAGCCGCACCGTAAATCAGCCAGAGACCATCGCCGCGCGGGAGAAGCAGCAGCAATTGAAAGATCGCTTTCGCGATTGGGTTTGGGAAAACCGGGAACGCGCGGAACGCCTCGCCAAAGAGTACAACTTCCGCTTCAACAACCTCCGGCTCCGGGATTTCGACGGTTCCCACCTGACTTTGCCCGGCATGGTCCGCACCTCTCTCCGCGATGGAGATCTTGCATCGCACCAGAAAAATGCGGTTTGGCGCATCCTGCAGGGCGGTAGTCCACTGTTGGCGCATGTCGTGGGCGCCGGCAAGACGTGGACGATGACCGCCGCGGCGATGGAACTTCGCCGCCTGGATCTCGCAAAGAAACCCATGTTCGTGGTGCCGAATCATCTCGTGGACCAGTGGGGAGCAGAGTTTCTAAAGCTATACCCGCAGGCCCGACTCTTCGTGGCGGGGAAGGACCACTTTGAGACCGGCAACCGCCAGCAGGCGATGGCGCGTATCGCTACTGGAAACTACGATGCCGTCATCGTCTCCCACCGGTCTTTCGAGTTCCTTCCCGTCTCTGACGAGTACTTCAATCGGTTCGTCGAGAAGCAAGTCGCGGAACTCGATACCGAAATCGGCCTGGCCAAGCAATCCAAAGATGACAACCGCCGGATCGTGAAGGAGTTGGAGAAAGCCAAGAAGCGGCTGATCGTCAGGCTCAAGAAACGCGCGGACCGCGAGTCGAAAGACCAGACAATGACCTTCGAGGAACTGGGCGTCGATCAGCTATTCGTAGACGAGGCGGACCTGTACAAGAATCTGGCATACACCACGAAGATGAGCCGGATCGCCGGCTTGCCGAATTCCGATAGTAACCGGGCATTCGACATGTTCCTGAAGATCCGTTATCTGCAGGAGCGCGGCGAGGGGCGCGGGGTGGTGTTTGCTACTGGCACCCCGATCTCGAACACCCTCGCCGAGATGTACACGATGCTCCGGTATCTCGCCCCGGAGATGCTGTCTGAAAGGAAAGTAGAGCACTTCGATTCGTGGGCAGCCAATTTTGCTGAGGCCGTGACGTCGCTCGAACTTGCGCCGGACGGTTCGGGTTACCGGATGCATACGCGGTTTGCCAAATTCATCAATCTTCCCGAATTGCTCTCGGTATTCCGTACTGTCGCCGATGTGCAGACCGCCGACATGCTGAATCTGCCTCGGCCCGCTCTCGAAAGCGGCAAGCCGGGCATAGTGGCGGCGCCTGCCAGTCCAGAGCTGAAGGCGTTCATACGAACTCTGACGGAACGGGCGGAACGGCTGAAGAAGGAGCGTGTCGACCCGGCCGTGGACAACATGCTGAAGATCACCGGCGAAGGGCGAAAAGCCGCGCTGGACATGCGTCTCGTTGATCCCACTACCGCACCGTCGGGGGAAACCAAAACTGATCTGGCCGTCACTCGCATCGTAAAGATTTGGCAGGCGACTCAAAGTGATCGTTGCACGCAGCTTGTCTTCAGTGATCTTTCCACGCCCGATCCGCAACGGTTCAATATTTACGACGATGTCCGTTCGAAGCTCATTAGCGCGGGCATTCCCGCCGGCGAAATCGCGTTCATCCATGACGCCGAGACGGATACTGCCAAGAAGCTGCTTTTCGATGCGGTGAACGCTGGAAGAGTACGCGTACTCATCGGATCGACCGAGAAGATGGGCGCCGGCACGAATGTCCAGCGACGGCTCGTCGCGCTCCATCACCTGGATGCACCTTGGCGACCGCGCGATATTGAACAGCGGGAAGGACGGATTCTGCGGCAGGGAAACGCGAATAAAGAGGTTCAGATCTATCGCTACGTCACCGCGGGGTCCTTCGATGCCTACATGTGGCAAACCCTCGAAACAAAGGCCCGCTTCATCCACCAGGTGATGCGGGGAGAAACGTCGGTCCGCGCGGCGGAGGATCTCGAAAGCGGCGCTCTCACCTACGCGGAGATCAAGGCGATCGCCTCTGGTAATCCTGCCGTCGTTGAAAAGATCAAGATCGACACGGAAATCCGTAAGTTGGACCAACTGCGCGCCGTTCACGCCAACCAGCAACGTCATATTCGTTGGGAGATTCGGGATCTGCCGCGGCAGATCGCCGAGGCAAAACAGCATCTGGCTCACATCGAAGCCGACATCGCCACCAGAAACGCGAACGACTCCGAAGAGTTCGTCATGAAGGTAGGCAACCGGGTTTTCTCAGGCAAGGGCGCGCGGGACGAAGCGGCCAAGGCTCTCACACTCACAATCCTCACTTGGCGGGACGATCAAACGACGCATCCACGCGGTGCGTTCCGAGGCTTCGAGGTATTAAGCAGAGGGAAGAGCGCCGGATTTGGGACGCTCCAGGAGGACGAGCGCCTCCCAGACGTTCTTGTTCGCGGACGCGCCACGTATTCCGCGAACCTGAACGCTTCCAATCCGGTTGGCACCGTGCAGAGTATCGAGCACGCTCTGAGGAATCTAGACAAGCTCGCCGTAGAGCAGCAAATCCGCGTCGCCCGCATCGAGAAACAACTCTCCGACTACCGGGTGCAGGCGGATCGCCCTTTTGAGCACGAGGACCGCCTGAAGCAGTTGCTCGCCCGCCAGGCTGAACTCAACTCGCTTCTGGACCTCGACAAAGGTGATCAGCAAGGGGCCGCGCCGGTTCCTGATAAGGAGAAACGGGAGATAGAGTCGGCTGCGCTGGTATCACCACATGGGAGATATGAGCTGGCGACAAAGGCCGAAGCGTACATGCGCGAGTCCGGAACGGCCATTCGAGAAATGCCTGTCTCCGAGCGCTCGGCGCCGCAGATGGGACAGGTGGCCGCCCGGGTAGTCGCCAAAGACGAGGCGAATATCGCGTTTGCGACGGCGGCGAACACCTTCGTCGTCGTGGCGTCTACTTCTCTTGGCCGCGATCTACAGATCGGCGAGCGATTGTCTCTGCGGTTTCATCGGGGCCGTGCGTCAATCGATAACGGGCGTGATCGAGGACGATAACACCAGGCTGCCCGATCTTCCTGCCTTCGCTTCTACATCCACTTGGTTCCCAGAAAGTTCACAAAGTTTCACGGGCAACCATTTGCTCCTGAATGAAGGTATCGAGAGCGCGGTCGAAGCAGCGCCAAGCGGTGCCTACTCCGCTACGTGCCACAACGTCTTCGGGGAGGCTTGGATCGAGGGCGCTGAATCCCGGTGCGAGCACGCGGCCGTACGTCTTGGTGAAGAGCACGGCGACGCGCCGGCCCAGTCCCGTCAACTGATAACGGCGGGAATGCGCAACTTTTGAGATGAGTCCCTTGCGTTTCAGGCGGCGAAGATCGTAAGTCGCCTGCCGACACGTGTAGGACGAATCGAGAAGACTACTGGCACGTTCCACGAGGTGACGGTTGGTGAAGCCTTTGATCAAAAAGCAGAACCCCACCAAGGCCGCCAGTATCGCCATTACTCGCTGTTCGCCGAAGCGAAGCCCGGCCGCATAAAGACTATCGTCGGTAGTGGACGGTCGGGTCACCTGGCAAAAGGTGGCCACATCGGGAGCGGGCTGCGCGTCTGGCGCTTCGGCGTCACAGAGACTCCGGTTGGCGGATTCGCCAACAACACGAAGGGCATTCCAGTTCTGCGCACAGACGCGGCGCCCAACGTCGAAGTCACCGGTATTACAGATGACTGTCTCGGTACGCAGCGCCCGTCCCTCTTTAAAGTACTGCTTGATCCGCGAAGAACTTGTAGTAACAGCACAGCGTGGGATCGACACCCCGGGTCACGACTCGAGTACGGAAGTCTCAAGCGCCCGACAGAAAGGAGCGGCCAGCTCAGATCTATGGCATAGGAATATGTCTGCCACGGTAAAGGGGGTGTGTTGCAAACGTGGTGGAGGCTGATGTGGTACGGTGTAACTCGCGGAAGTTCTGAAGCGGATGAGGCATAAGCCAGTTGTGGACACAGCGCGCCAGCATATAATGTTTCTCGATCGGACGTTCTGAAGCAAGCCCCACTATTGAGCGGGGCTTGCATCCTGATGACTGGGCAGGAACCACGGGTCTAATGGCCGGACTTGCGGTTTTCGGAGAGGGACTCGGTGTACCAGCAATCTCCCTTCTGGTATTGGTCACCACAGTCAGTGGTAACCAGCCAGCACCAGCCCCCATTGGGGCCGTTCTTATAGAGTAGTGTCGCCTCAATAATTCGGCACGCATCCTGTTCGGCAACCGGTGTACGGCTTTCGGGGCTGAGTATGGGTCGTCCGAAGCTCTGCCGCCTTGCCTGGAACATCGGCGTTGCGGAATCCACCAACACCGGCCTGGGCAAACCCTTCGGGTCCACCAGGGTCTTGGTAGGAACGCCACTTGCTGTAGCAGTTAATTCTTGAGCGGCTGCCGGCGAGTCGCTCACTAAACCGATGACGGCTGACATGACTAATACGGTCATCGGTGAGCGAAACAGTCTCTTGACGATGCTTTGCATTAATTTCTCCTTTTAGAAGGCCGCAATTGTCTTGGTATGCGGCCTCTCGTAATCCTTTTGAAAGATGTCGGTGCAAGCCGCCAAACACCCGTCTGACGGCCTATTCCCGGCGAGAATATTCCACCCAAGCGGCTCCCATCGATAGGTAGGTCGGTTTCAAGAATGGGGTGGTCGTGGTTTAGGACGGTGCCGCGCGAGGCCGCTATGGTGCTAAAGGCACCCGCAGCTTGTTGTGCCGGGAGCTCGCCGGCACGAGTGAAGCCTTCATCCATTCGCTTGACCCAAAGAACGCCATCCAGATTCAAGAGGATGTCTTCAGTGTGGTCGTCCCGCAGCGACCCGATGATCTGGTCGCCCAGTTCGCGTTTCAGCTTAGTCTCCAACCGGTTTTGATGCTCATCTTGGATGATGGCGAGATTTCCCATTTCCCGCTTCCCAGTACGGTGAACTGTGTTTAGGACAGCCTCTATGTACTAAGTGACTGGGGAGGATAGTTCGGGACGCGGCCGGTGAGACCCAACGTGGTGCGTCTTCGCCACTCATCTATTGAATCAGCCCGGCATCGCCGGGCGTGCCTCGCCGACACGTCTAGAATGACGGCTTCCAGATTTTGAACAGCGAAACTTCCCATCGCTACTGTGTGTAGGAGGAACCGTTCGTTATTCTACGCCGACCGGAACCGCGTCGGCCTCTGAGCTGAACCCCGATCAGGCTTCATTTGTCTAAACTCCAACAGAGTAGCGTTGCGCAGTGTGCCATTCGTGCGCCGTACCTCAGCGGAGGTGCCTATAACTAACGCCAAAAGTTGGTCACGCGGCTGCCGCACTTGGCTCCAAACCAAGAAACGACTGTATACCGGCCAATCGCGACCGAAGTGAGATATCAAGCGTAAGTGATCTCGAATGAGTCGATTGGCCGGTATTAATCCGGTTAACTGGTCCAATCTGTGCGCGCGCCCTGTAAGTTAAAGTATCTAAGTGGTTTTAGAGCTGCGCGTGCATCATGATTGGCCAGTTAAACGGAGTTACCTGAAGCAGACTATCCATCGGACTGCCAACTGATCAGCGGGGCGACGACGATCAAGATGACCCACAGTTCAACCCGATGCAACACTGACAACCTTCGGAAGGGGCCTTCTTTTCAGGGTAAACGGAATGATCGGTGCCCTGCTTTAGTTTACGCGCCCGCTTGCCGAAACCACAAAGGCCGTGCCCCAGAATACAAACACAAGGGCGCGGTTCCGGCCAAGCGCTAACCCAAAAACGTCGACTCAATCCATGATTGCGGCGGACGGGGGAACACGACGGCATTTTACTTCACAGCCTTGGCAGATGCGTGCGCGATTCAGAGACGCGGTCGCTCCAGCCGTTAGGTATATGATGCGTTACGGGCGGGCCCAAAGTCAGACACCCCCCGCCGAGCGGGTGGCTTGATGAGTTGGGCCGCCTCAAAGGCGGTTGGTCCAAAGGTCTAGGCGTCGCGCGATGCGCGCCTTATGAAATACCTCAGAATTGTCCAACTGCTCCATCCGCTGCTTCCTGCTCGCGGATGTACGTTCGCACTTGCTCCAGTTCGAACCCGACCGTCGACACTGCGTAACCGCAGGCCCAGAAATGCTCGCCGGAGAAGTTTCTTTCCTTACCGCACAGGCGGGCGATTGCAATCGCGCTTTTCCCTTTCATAAACCCGCTGACCGAGGCCACTGGGTGTTTAGGTGGAATCGCGATACACATGTGCACGTGGTCGGGCATCAGATGGGCTTCGATGATTTGGCACTCCTTCTGCCGGGCCAGCGCGTGAAAGATCGCGCCCAGTTGACGACGCGTCTGGCCGAAGATGGCCTTCCGGCGCCGTTTGGGCACGAAAACGACATGATACTTGCGTCCCATTTCGAATGGGATAGGCTTTGATAAGCTTCCGACATTTACATCCTCTCCTTGTGGTCCATCAAGCCACTTGGAGAGGATTCTACTCCCGCAACGGTCAAACCTCTTCGAGTCCCACTGGTCGAACCAGTGGCTTACCAATTTCAGTTACCACCTTGCCCACGTGCAACCGCCGCTTCTGGCTCTTGGGTGATCAGGTGACGCAATCCGAGCTGCTACCAGGTGCAGTCGACTGCAACTGGGCCGGGGCAATCCATGATCGATAGGCCAGTTCGTGGTTGGGAGCCTGTACGACCGGCGAAGAGACCACGCCACTCCCCTTAGGCTTATTGCCCGGTCACCGCTCACACGGAGTGTGTGAACCGTGCGACACGTACCCCGATGTTCGGCAACGTCCTCGCCCGGGCGGCGCAGCGCCCTGGCGCGAGTCTACGCCAATGAGAATGATGCCCAGGGAAGTGTGGCTTCAGCCGACCGACAGGTCAATGTCTCACGCCCATCGGCACGCGCGCACGCTTGGTCTTCCTAGTTAAGGAGATCGGAGCCGCACTTGAACCGTTCCTTCGCTAGAGAAATAATGGACGCGGCTTCGACTTTGTGATTCCAACGGTGGGCGTTGCCAATCAATCGTCGAGCAGCCGCGCACGAGTCGACATGCACCAGCGGACACGCTTGGTCGAATCTGACCGTCTTGCCAACGTGAAACACAGCGCATCGCCCGGCGTCCATCTGTCCATAGACACGTTCCAAAGCCGCCACCAAATCGCCTCGCGTCGAATTGATGATTAACGCCTCTACCAAGACCGACGCAGCCTGCCGAGGGTGACCTAGATCATGATATAGTGCCGCCAGCATGTCAAGAAGCTCGGGGGAGGACTCGTAACCGTGACCGCGTTCGAGAGACGCCAAAGCCTCATTTGGCTGGCCAAGCCGGAGGTAGGTAATGGCGAGATTCACGTATAGCTTCGCCGGTACTGAAGCCAAGCCAGACATGCCCCGATCCGCATTCCGATCTTGATATCGTTTATTCCACGCCAACTCGAGTTTTTCGGCAAGCAGAAGCGACTCCAGGGACTTTTGATACCAGATACGGGCTTCAGCATGGGCGCCGCTCTGCTCAAGCCGGTCACCGACATTTCGATAAATATTCCCGGCATCGTAGTACGCTGTCGCGGGTTTCCACGAGTCCGGCAGGCCGGCCAACACCGATAGCGACCGATTCACGTACTGAACGGCCCGCGCTGCCTCACCATTCGTAATTGGTAGAATAGTCGCAGCCGCGGAGATGTTTGTTTTGAAACTGCCTGGTCTTGACTGCACGCCATTAAGCATTAGACGGCCGAGGTCCGCCCAGTCTCTATTGCGCACGAGAGTGCGGCACCCCAGGCAGAACACCCACACAAGAGCCGTTACCCTTAGCAAGAACCGCCACCTGACCGAATTCACTTGCCATTGATAAAGCCTGCCCAGTGCAAAGCAAACTGCCATCCAAAACCCAACCGATGGGAGATACAAAAGCCGCTCCGCCATAATCGTTCCTATCAGGATGATCAGATTTGAAGCTGGCAACAGGGTAACCAGGAACCACCCACCACCAAATATTACCTCCTTCGATAGATGCCGCCACCCAAGAACCAGGAGGGCGCCAAACACCGCCACGGCGACAAGCAGCGTACAATCTTCTATGCTTAGAACCTTCCACGAGAACAGCGGAATGGCATTGTAGCTGTAGTCCCATGACAGATGTAGCGGCAAGATCATCAGCCGGCCATAGTTTACAATGACCTTCAGTGCAGTAATACGAGCTATCCAAAAGCCGGCACCCAATAGCGGATTGTCACAGAATGCCGTCTCCTGGTACGGTGTGCCGACCAGAACGGCATGACGGCAGTAGAAATACACCGCAGACGCAAGCGCCGCTATGAGATAACTTACAATTCGTCGGCGAATTGGCACTCGCTCCAGCGAAGTCAGATCGTAGAGGAAAAGGACCGCAGCTAAGACAACACCTGATTCCTTCGAAAAGCTGCCGATACCAGCCAACGTTCCAACCGCCGCCAGGCACACGGCCCTCCGCCAACCTAGCGCAACCAACGACCACCGATGACAGCCGAGACCAGCAAGTACGCAAAACGCGACGAGGAGATCTGAGCGCCCGACTATATTGGTCACCGCTTCCGTCTGAAGCGGATGCAGTCCCCACACTGCCGAAAGCAAAGCTGCCTGCGGAGCTTGCTTCAAAACGGCGTACCCCAGCTCGTAGACCAAGAGCACATTAAGTAGGTGCAGCGCCAAATTGAGGCAGTGGTACCCTAAAGGATTGTCGCCATGCCCCAACACCGCGTAATCGACCAGAAATGTCAGTGTGGTAAAAGGACGGTATAACCCGGTGTTCATCGACGTGTACTGCTCGGTAACAATTGCGCGCACGTGCGCAAGCGACGCCGAATGAATGCGGCCATCACCAAGAATTATCGCGTGATTGTCGACCAAGAACGGCGCATGCAGTGAATTGCAATACACTAAGCATAACAAACCGGTCAGAACGACAGCCCAACGGACGGGGTTGAGAGCGAGGAGTGTCCGGCGCACTAAAGCGAAATGTCCGTCCGGCTTCACGGAGAGTCGCGCGAGTGCCGGATCGACTCTGTGTCCGCGAACAGACTGAGTTGCCGTACGGGGCTGTTCAAACAGTCTCCGGCTCCTTAGCCTCGTCATAAGCTGCTGTTTTTGTGTCCTCCTGTGTCTGGGTGAAGTCCTTGTCGCCCCCTGCGCGAACGAGAAGAGTGTGTTAGCAGCTTGTTCGGTAATGCCATGGTGTCATAATTCACGCGCAGTCGAGAGTGCAAAGGTCTGTCCGTTCCGCATCCGCGTGGCGCGTCGGCGCCGGTTAGAGCTATTCGACATTCCGGTGCGCCCCCTCCGCGCTAACTCTCCAAGGGCCATGTTGAATCCGTGTTACTCCTGCGGTCACCCTGATCTCACAATGACTCAAGCGTAGTCGGTGGTCGCCCATCCGGCTCGATGCTCGAACCGGGCCCAATCCGAAACGATGCCCCGTACTCTCCGGGGGTCATTCCAAATACTGAACGAAAAGCCCGAACAAAATTACTGGTATCGGTGTAGCCCACTTCTGCCGAAATGCGCTCGAGCGTCAAACCTGTGTTTTGCAGAAGTTCGCCGGCTCTTCGCATTCGAAGTGTCTTGAGATAGCGGTGAAACGTCACTCCCGTCTGTTTATGGAACAGCTTCCCCAAATAGTGCCCAGTGATGCCAACGACGCGGCCGGTGTCCTCTAATGTAATGGATGGACGATTATATGCACTCTGCAGTAGTCTTTCTGTGGCCAAGACTCTCCAGTCCAGCATACTCCCTCCCTTCGAGCACTGCTTCGAAGCCCAGGAGTCGTAACCCTGTAGCTCGCTGCGTTGGTCCACGATCTCACGGCTATTGTCAGGTGTTTGCACGTACAACCGCGCCCTCTTGGAATTCGATTCGACTCACTGCATTTCGCAGCCCGTGGCGCTGATAATAGTAAGGGTAAGCGCCGGTTTGTTTCCCGTGTCCTGATGTGCCACGGGCTGCTGAAAGTCGCTCTCGTGCTTCACTGGTTTCCTCGGCGCAGACGGTTATCGCGCGCGCCCTGAACCTTTCGAGAATCACACCGGGAATTGGCGGCGGCAGACTAATTAAAGATGTATGCCGACGACACTGCTAGAGCAGGCAGTGTTGTCGAGTAGCCGGCAGTGTCGTTGGGGTCGTAGTGTACGACGCCGGCGGTGACGTACCCTGGGTACGACGCCTGCTGGTAGTACGATACGCTTGGGTCGACCATGTACGTCACGCCCGCGTTGGTCAGGGTAATGTAGAACACCTGGTGCCCCACACCTGAGTCGTAGGCTAAGAGTACCGAATATGTCTCGCTGCTTGTGCCGGTAGTCGCGCTCAATGTGCATGATTGGAAGCCGGGCGATGTGTTGTCAGTAAACCGGTCACCTGTGCCACCATTGGTTCCCGTCCCGCCTTCTTGCACGTCAGAGCATGTGGAGTTGCCGTAGATGTCCGTACAGTTGCTGTTGTCACCGACGTAATAAAAGATCGGCTTCGATGGTCCTCCAGGAGAGGTGGTGTTGCTGAAGGATGAGTATATGCCGAACTCAGGACCGCCCTCAAGTATCGGCGACTCGTGATAGTAAATTGCAGGTACGATTTGTGCCCCGCTGCCTGTGCCAATATACGCATTGCCGGCGAAATCTCCAGTCCACTGGAAGCCGGTGATACTGCTGTAGTTAGCGCTCGTAAGCCCGAATCGCGCCGGCTACATCTTCGGGACCATACTGACGAATGAGTTCGAGCAGTTCCGCAATCTGGCGTGCGAGCGAACGGTCCGTACCGGCCATGTCGCGCAGATAAGCTTCCACCAGAGCCCGGGAACATAGGCCATCCAAGGAATCGAGCAACCGCTGCTGCGACTGCGAGCGCCGCGCGGCGGGCCGCTCTTCTGCAAGGATTTTCTCGAAACGCTCGGCTCCGAAAGTCTGTCCACGGCGCCACGAGCGCGCATAGCTAACGACCTCTTCCACGCGGTCGTAGATAGCCACGGAACTGGAGTCGCCCTTCACGGTCAGCCGGCGGCCGACGTAACGATGTGGCACACAGTAGCGATTACCGTCGAAGGCGAGGCGGAGATCTTTGTGGACGAGCGCCTCGGCGGAGTCGCGGTAATCGTAAGGGATGATGGGTAGGGGCTGCAGCGCTTGAGGTTGGAAGCGGTCGATGGGGCGCTCGTGCGTTTCGCTATGGAGGCGCTGATTCGCGACTTCAGCCAGCCACTGCCGGGCCTGACGATTGACATCATGCAGATCGGTAAACTCGCGCAGGGGCCAGAAGTTTTGGCGAAGATATCCAATCGCGCGCTCGACCTTGCCTTTTTCCCATCCGCTGGCGGGATTGCAGGCGTGCGGAAAGAAGCCGTGATCACGAGCGAAGCCGAGGAAGCGCGGCAGAAAACGAACTAAGCGCCCATCATGTTCGGCGACGGCTGTCGCCAGGTTGTCGTAGGCGATCTGGCGAGCGACGCCGCCGAGGGCAGTGAAAGCATGCATGTGGCAGCGAGCGAAGGTCTCGAAAGTCTGACTGTGAGTGAACTCGACATAGAGCATCCGACTATGGGCTTCCACAAGTGCGAAGGCATAAAGCTTGCGCACGTCGCCCGAATAAGTGAGCGCGCCGAAGTGGCCCCAATCGACCTCGAAGCGCTCGCCTGCCGGCGGTTCCATCCGCAGGAAAGCGCGGCTGGGTTTCAATCGTGGGCGAAGGTTGTGTAAGTGCTCGCGTAAGATCGAGTGTCCACCGCAATACCCCAGCGGCCGCAATCGCTGCTCGATGACGGCGGCACTGACGGTCGGGTCCTTCTCGACCCATTCGGCAATGGTGGCTTTAAAGGGGTCGAGCTTACTTTCGCGTTGCCGCGGGGCTGGGTTTTGCGCGGGCGCATTCAGATACTTCTTGATCGTCCGCCAACACATCCGCAAATGGCGTTCGATCTTGCGGATCGGCCAGCGTTCGGACCAGTACAGGCGATGCAGGTCGTTGATCTGATCGGGCGAAAGCATCGACTTCCGTTATCCGACGGAAGCCGTCACAGCGCCAGCAGGTTGTTGTTTGCAAGATTCCGCGACCGGGGGCTTGCGCGGCGGAAGTGCTTCGAGAATCCAGACTTGCGCCGGAACTGAGTTGTTGTTTGCAAGACCGCGGAGTTCGTCGCCGACGATCCAGATCTCGGCGGCGCAATGCTTTAGGTCGAAAACTGAGTTGTTGTTTGCAAGATTGCGCAGACGGCGTTTTTGGTCGCGAACGTGCTGCTGCTGGCGGTTCCGCTCGACGGCGGCGGCGTGCCGCTCGCGATAACGCCGCCAGTAATCGGGATGATTGGCGCGCCATTTCTGCGGGCTATCCAGACAGATTTGGCGATACTCGGGATCGGCCGCGATCTTCCGGCGATGGTAGTCGGCGCGGCGCCGGCGCTGGCAGTCCGCATTGCCGCACACCGATTGCTTCGGCTGATACTTCGACGGCTGGAAACTCTGTTCGCAGTAGCGGCAACGTCGTTCGATCATTACCGCGTTGTCGCACCTGGGAGGGGCTGCTTCAGGCCGTGGAAGATTTAGAAACTGGTGTAGAGTGTGTACCGCGTCCCCGCCGAGGGCTGGTTTCCGGGCAACGGAACCGGCGAAAATGCGGTCGTTTTAAACCGGCGCTGACACTGGATCTGGACGAGCAGAAGAAGAGCACCTTTCAGTATCAGTATTCGGTGTTTCAGGTGGAGTACAGCCGGAATCTGTGGTTCCGCTCCGGCCGCCAAATGGATGAGATTTTCCAATCGTTGATTGACCGAACGCGTGCGCCCCTGGATCTGGACCGCATCAAAACCATCTTCGGCGACAAGAAGCGCCCGCACTATGACAAGCGTAAAAAGAATCCCACCCGGTGGGGAGTCGTAGTCGAGACACCTACGTATGATCTGACGGTGTTCAAGGTGCATTACGGCAAAATGACCCTGAAGATCTATACCAAAGGCGACCGCGTACTCCGCGCCGAAGTCATCGTGCACAATACCAGGGCGTACCGCTGGGGCCGCTCGCTGCCGTGCTTTGGGGAAATCGTGACTCGCCTGCGCGGGATTCTGGAGCGATTCCTGAACGCGGTCGGATGCCTGGACGCTTGCTTGGTGCCTGACGAGACCCTGGAAATACTGCCGCTGCCCACCCAAGTGGGGAAGACCAAAGTGGGCGGGATCGATTTCAACAAGCTCAGAATGCGGCGGGTAGCAGGGGCAGTCCTGGCGTTATCGACGGCGCCCACTGGTTTCACAGCATCGCAACTGGCAGAGAAAGTGCGCACCATGAGCGGCGAGACGGAATCCGCCTATGGGCCGCGGCGCGCCGCCTACGATCTGAAAAAACTGCGCGGCAAAGGAATGGTGCACAAGGTCGGGACCTCACACCGCTATGAGACGGACCCGGCAGGACTGCGGGCTATCACCGCGCTGGTGGTCCTCCGCGAAAAGGCAATCCGGCCGTTACTTGCCGCATGCCAACGGTCCGAGCCACAAATCAAAGCCAACAATCCCACACCCGTGGATCAACACTATGAACATCTAAGGGTTGGTATGCGCGATCTCTTCACGGCTCTCGGGATTGCCGCTTAGGATCGACAATTCATTTTTCATCTTTTTCCATAAGCTTCTAGAGTGTAGTGAGGGAGCCTCATACCGCCGAGAGCAGGGGCCGACTCGCGGATGTGCGAGTTCAAGCGCTAACATCGGATTAGAACATAGTGGCGGACAGTCACCTTTGGCGAACAGCCAAATGCGTTTTACAAGTCGATGCGAGGTTCGCACTTCGACATGAATCTAGGGTCCCAATGAGGACGGCAACGAAAAGCCAACGCGGTAGACGACCGAGGTGATTGCCCGGAACGGTTAACGCTGAGCGCTCCTTCACGCGGGAGCGAAGGGAAGTGTCTGCGCCGGCGACAAAACTTGACCGTTTTGTGAACTTTTTGGCCACCAAGTGGATCTAGGTCGTTCCCAATTTGTAGGGCCCCCCAGGTCTCGGCAACTGCCCCCGCCTTCTACCAAGTTTCGGCTGGTGTCGAGGTTTCCGCAGCGAAAGGCTAGAGAACCCGGAACGCACGAGGCAATGAAGTTCATGCACTTCCTGACTATCCAAAAACCGGAAAATAGCCCCGGGAGCATGTCCGGTAGCACTTCGATGCGTGTTGGGAGTCGTCCCTCGTCGGAGCCACCGCTGAGTTGGTAAAGGAGTTTGGTCGATGAGCACGGACATTTCTACCCATTGCAATTTACTGTGAAATCGTGGTCAAATCAGTATGTTCTAAACGTACTGGTACGGACATCCAGCGACAGGGGGTCGCCGTAGCTTTTGGATCGTGGATTCAATAGGATACATCGCATTCTAGCGATGACTGCCTATGAGATTGGAGGAAAAGTATTCTTCGCTAAATAATCGACAGCGTGACATTATCTTGCTGATCATCAAGGGCATGCGAAATCGCGAGATCGCTCGCCGACTTGGCATTTCTGAAGGCACGGTGAAATGGTACGTCAGCCAATTGCTGCTCATCTTTGAAGTGAAGAATCGTACAGAGTTGATAGGTAAGATTCTACCGATCTTACCCGCTCCAGCGGAAAACGGAAACAGTTGACTGTCGGCGTGAGCTAGTGTTGTACATCACACAGTGTTCATTGATTGATGATTGAGCGGGGCGCTGAAGATTTTGCGGGAACGCTATCGTCTTTGGCGTTCCCCCATTCTGCCGGACGACGTATCCGACTTTGGCGCTCACCGGAAGTTGGTTCTCCCCAATTTCCGTGCAGGTCAAGGTGCGCCTTGGGGCGAGACGGTGACCGCGGCAGCAACATAAGGTAGAACACGGCGACGCATAAGGTTGAATTTAGCCCGGCTGTACATCTGCCGCTTCACCAGTTTTAGCCGATGAATTTGGCCTTCGACCTGGCCGTTGGCTCCAAGGGAGGACGACGGCGGCGTTGATTGCCTTGTCGTCGTGATGCAGTCCATCACAGAAACGCCCCATTTCTGGCAGCCCTGATGCTCTTGCTTGATCAATCCAAGTCTTTAGGGTTTCGCTCTGCTTGGTGCGCGGAACACTGTGGCGAAGCCCTGTGTCAGATCGTAGAGCAGGTGGACCTTCCGGACAGCACTCGTTCAGTTTGGCGAGAAGTTGCTTCTCGTCGGGTTTCAGCTTTTCTGGTCGCCGGGCCAATAGCATCGCGGCCTGCCGGGGGCGAAGGCGCTTTGGTCTCTTTCCGCCGCGGAGTTGTCGTCGGGCGGAAGTACGTGGTGCCTGGAACACGAAGGGTGGCAATGAATTTAGTCATCGTGCTTCGTCCAACGGCATAGCCTTGGTCCTGGATCTCGTGCCAGAGTTTGGTTGGCAGCCCTCGGCCTGACGGTGGCATTGGAAAAAGGGGCCATTCTGGCAGGCAGAATAGGACCACCAGGCGGTTACGAAATGGACTCCACTGCCGGCTGAGTTGCCCTCCGGCAACTGGGCCGCCTTTGCCGCGACTGCAGGGGAGGCTTTTTATCATCTTCGAAGTAGCCTGCGTCGGTCAAGGAAAATCTCAGCCCCCCGCTTTTTCCCGCCAGTGGCGGGGCGGCGACCCTGGATGGCGCGCGGCGGCCCTCTGTGCCCCCTCTACGTTGGGGGCGCTGCCGTCGACGGGCGGCACTGTGGCCGCTCCCCTTAGGTCGGCCCCGCTCATTTTGGGCCCGACGGTGTGTCTGTCTGACTTGAATGGTCCAATTCCAGGGAAAGCCGCTCGTCACGACCGTAGGCTCGAGGGCTACAACCATAGAATGCCCGGAAAGCTCTCCCAAAATTGCTTGCGTCACGATATCCGGCACGTTCGGCGACTTCTTTGAGCGGCAAAAGTGAGCCGACAAGCAGTTTCCTGGCGATTTCCATTCGTCCAGTTATGGCACCATAGCGGCTGCTCATATTTGTGGTTTTCGATGTAGCGCCATCCTTGAACGTCACGCTCACTTCAAAGTCATCATCAATGGCAAGTATTCCTGAAAAATGCCACGTCCACGGTTTCCCTGTCAAGAGCCGTCGGCCTACGTAGCGTGCCAACGCGCACACACGCCCCAAGAAGCCGCGGTGACCGAAAATATCCTAAATAGACAATTGTACACGCAGGGGCCAAATGGTACGTTCAGGTTGGCCGCCGGACGTCCGCTTGGTGTGGGTGTCTGCTATGCAAACCGAACCGAATGAAGAGAACTCTATCGATAGGTTCGTCTCGGAGTCGAGTGCGATTGTCGATCCTCGACAGAATGGACAACAGTCCCGGCCCCTAACCGCTAAAACGCGCCAATGCATTTCATCACGGTTCATTGGCAAGTGCTTATGTGCAGGCAAAGGGGACTCGCGTTTTCATTTCGATACGACCCTTCCAGCGTGCACCCGTTCCTACGTGTAGTTCTGAGAGCTTAAAATATGGAGGTTAAGATGCGACGTGCTAATACCTGCTTTTACGCAATACTCGCGATTGCAGCGCCTACTGCATTGCATTGTACTTCACAGGATATTACTCGAGGCACTCCTTCCGCCGATGTCGCCTGTGAAGCCAAAGGCGAGGTTCTAAACAGTGTGACGGGCCAAGGCCTGCGAAATGCGATAGTCACCTTTCGCGCTTCCCGTACGGATGGTACTCCTCACGCTTATTTGGCAACAACCGACTTGACCGGTCACTTCGCTATCTCTGGTATCGTATCAGGCACGTACCGACTGTCAGCTAGCCGTCGCGGCTTTATAACCGGGGAGTACAACGCCAGAACATATTCGTCGCCGGGGACCGCGCTTAACGTGGCATGCGAACAGGGAACTCCTACATTGACCATTAGGCTCGTACCATATGCCGTGGTGACTGGCCGAGTTATTGATGAGGACGACGACCCTATCGAAGGTATTCACCTACAGCTTATAAAACTCACAGGCAACGGAAACGATACCGACCTGGTTGTCGTCGGATCTGCTGTGACGGACGATGAGGGTGGGTTTCGAATTGGGAAAGTTCCACCCGGAAAGTACTATCTCAGCAACCTCGCCGGCAGCGGCCCGACTGTGCCCTTGCCACATCAGCCCGGCAACCCCGTGCGGCAGGATTGGATGTACGCTCCGTCGCTTTACCCCGGGTCCGATGATCTGTCGGGCGCTGTCCAAATTACCGTCATTCCGGGGACACATTTCCAATCGAGTGATTTCCGTATCGACAGGAAACCAAATGTACGCCTAAAAGGCAAAGTGACAATTCCTGGCATGGCCGATAACCCCTCGGATCATAACGGGATACTCGTTCCACCTGGCCGTAGTATGATATCGGGCTTTGTCCGCCTGGAGCGAGTTGTGTCTGGAGGAATTTCATGGGCGGCCAAGACGGCTGTCCTCAACCCAAGCGGCACCTTTGGGTTCGATTCAATTGAGCCTGGCACTTACGTGTTATTGGCGACCGTCAGCTACGGCGGAGCAAGTATGGTCGGTCGTCAAACAATCGAAGTAGGCCCCACTGAGCCGGGATCGGTAGAAATTGCGGTTATTCCTACTATGACGCTATCGGGAAAAGTCGAGATGGCGGACCACACCCCTCCAAAGTTGTCGAAACAAACAACAATTGAGCTGAAAGCTCGTGGAGGTAACCTCGCCTTTTCTGAACCCCGGGCTGCGATGGTAGCGCCCGACGGAACCTTCCAGGTCACTGGTGTCAGTCCACAATATTATGACGTCAGAGTCAGCGATCTCCCGGGCAACGTGTGTGTTCAAAGTATTGCGGGAAAAAGTGACGACGAACTTTCGTCCGGGATAGATCTGACCAATGGAATCGGTGAGTTGGATATCGTACTCGATTCGTCCGCCTCAACCGTTACCGGGTTAGTGAGAGGCACGGTTGGAGAGAAGTCGGCAGGCGCTGCTGTTCTCCTGGTGCCCGAGGAAGCTGGCCGACGTCAGGTGCCGTACTATTATCGCGCCACGACCAGCAATGAAGGCGGACATTTTACTTTCACCGGCGTGCCGCCAGGAGACTACACCCTCTACGCCATGGACTACATTGAAGGATCACCTCATTTCGACCGACAGTTATTTGCATTAGTGGACGGCAAAGGGGAGCGAGTGCATGTCCTTTCGTCGGGCACGCTTCAACAGGATGTTAGTCTAATTGTGGCCTCGTTCGCGTTCTAAAAGCTGCGAGCCGGCCTTTGGCGCAATTTCACCTCGGGTACCATGTGTGACAGAGACCGAATTGCGTAGATCGCGACCGGGCAGCCGGAAGAAAAGCAGATGTTCGATCTCGAACTGGAGTCCATCAAGACCGCGATCGGTTTGCGTACGTATGCCGCCGGCCAGGGGTGCGGTTTCGATCACAAGGACAGTTCGCAGGGCATGCGCCATGCGAACGGCGACAAGATCGTCATGAAACGCAATGTCGTTTTAAAGCGGCCAATGTTTCGTGGGAGGACGAGTCGACCAGGATGCTGGTCTTCCGCCGACTCCGCTGAATCCGGGATGCGGGCTACTTGGTGAAGGTCACCTCGACAGCTCGGCCGGTCTCCTGATCTACGATAATCATGAAGCATTCCCAGGTCCACGCGACCAGACGGCCGTCGCGCCAGTCCACGTCTGTGAAAATGTCGCTGGAGCTGGGCGTAGATGCCGCTCAGACGATGTCGCCGGTCGACCTCACTCGGCGGAGGTTCGCCCAAACTTTGGATTGAGATGCCTCCTGATAGTCCAGCAGGACAATGTGATCATCGCCGCAGGAGAGTGCCTTAGAGACGCGCACTCCGATTGCTCGCGCATGCAGATCGGCGGTGTCCGGCATAGATCTATTATCCGCTTGTTGCGCCCGATAGAGCCGATCTACTAGGTCCGGCCGCGCGCGCTCGGTGGTCGAAAGCAGTATTCTTTTTTCGTTCGAAGCTGATTTGCCGGGAGGGTGAAGGCCCGGCCACAGATCGGAACTTTGGCAAGGGAACGGTCAGCGGCGGGCCTTCACGCCAGCCGTGATTCTCTTTATCGCACTGCCAGAGACGAAAGACAACATCGTCCCGGGGTGACGTTGGATCTCCTGCCGAGGAGATGTCCAGTCTGCGGGAACGACACGATCATCGGCCACGGGCGGCGCCTCCGCCAGAGCCATGATGCCGAGCGCGATTGCATCTGGGTACGCCGGGGAATCTGTCGGCCGTGCAAGAAGACCTTCACCATCCTGCCGGATTGGCCGGCGCCGTCCGGGCGCTACACCCTCTATTGCCGACAACGCGCCTGCGAGCGGATCGCCGCCGGCGAGTGTGCCGAGCAAGCCGTACCTCACTGCAAGGACCCGACCCGATTGCCGGGATCCCTCCAGCGTGCGCCGATGGGCACAACGTCGCTTGCTCAGCGTAGGGTGCTGGCTGAAAGCCGAACCGCAGGGGGCGCGCGAGATCCCGGATCACCGGCGTGAGGTTTATCATTCGTCACATGGTGAAGTCGATGTGCGCACGGCTGGTGACGTAGGTACGGGGCCTGCGCGTTCTCAAACGGCAGTCCCGGCGCGGGCGCAAGTCGATGGGCAAGGCGGAACGCCTTCGAGGTGTCGGCCAGATGAAAGCCTACTGGGCAAATCATCGGAGGACCTCGAATGCAGCATCCGTTTTCGAGGGGCACGCGTGGTTGAGAAAATAAACAGTGAGCCGGGCGACGCGCACCAGAACGGCGAGATCGGGACGGTGCGCAGCGTAGTGGGTCCGACGCCCAGGGACATCCCGACGCAGCGCGGCGTGATTCCGAAGGGCACCTACGGCTACTTCGTCGAGTGGGACAATCTCCCAGGTAATATCCAATCGCAACGGTCGGGCTGAAGGTGAGGGCGCTTGCGGCGTGAAACGCTCGACCCTCGGGCTGGCGGGCTTTGTGGGAGCCATGCTCCGCAACACGGTCATGACCCAGCACTGCTGGGGCACGCGCAACCGGAGTCCGGGTTGCTCGCCCGTCCCCCCCACGGAGTGGCGGCCATCGCGTCGACCTCGCCGTCGCACTTCGGGCAGTGAATCATTTCAGTTCACCATAGGGTCGGGCGCGGTGATTTTGGCCAGCACCATCAGAGCTCCATGGGTTTCGCCGCAGCCCTCGCAAGGAATATCTACTGCCTTCGAAGCCAGCACCTCGAAGGATGGCCCGCCAGGCCGCTCTAAAAACGCGCGGAGACGCCACGTAGCGCATCCCGCCGACCTCGCAATCGTTGTGCGGCGAGATGGTCTTGTCCACCACCGCCGCCAACTCCCCGCACTTTCCAGCAGATGATACTTACCTGTCTCATTGGGTTCCCTCCCCGCCGCAAACGTCAGACGGAGCGCCAGTGTCGACAGCGTTGAGCCCGGCCTCGAATGCGTGGATGATCGCATTGAACCAGACAATCGAGTGCATGGTCTCCTCGTATTAGTGCCGTGCGCGGATGGCCTTCTCGTAATCGTCTGTCGTTCCGACCCAGATGTCGTGCCACTTCGGCCCCCCCGCGCAGTCAGCCGCTCCTTTTCCCTCTTGGCGTCGGCCAGTATCTCGAGTACTGCTCTTCACTTTTCATATTCACCTCTGCGCCCATCGATAGCCCGCCATCAGCAGGACCCCGATACAAAAAGCACGCCGCCGTCCGCAGCACGGGCCATTCATCTGCTCCTGGTGCGCGAGCCTGATGCCGGTCGATTTCACCGCCGGCCAACTGTTCTTACGTGCCGCCCCGAAGCCCTCGAGGCCATGCGGCAGAATCCCCGCGTTGTGGAGATCATTGACTCGCACGAACAGGAGGTCCGTGTTTCGATGATAAAGGGGACCGACGAGACGCAGGTCATCCGGCACAGTTTACCAACGGTCTTGGCAATCCTGGCCTTCCTCGCAGCGAGCCCCGCGAACGTACTCGTTGAACTTCTGCCCATGGCTGAAACTCGCCTGGATTTATGAAATCGGCGCGAAAGGCTTGTTTTCAAGCGCTTTAATCCTCGCGGCGACCCACATTTGAGAGGATTATGAGCGGCCCGTGCGGTGAGGTACCATTCAGAGTAGGAAACTATCGACCATTGTTGCCCACAAATCGAACCATCAGACATGCAATGGCGTGCCGGCTCTGGGAAGCTATGGTAGTCCTCCCCTACCTAACCGCTACGGTTTGCCTAGTCGGCTGTCATTCAAGTCCTACAGACCCCGAGAGGTCGCTGCAAGCCGAGTTTCATCGGATGACTGGATCCATTACGTTACCACCGGGCGTTACGGAAATACACAAACCCCTTCAATTCGAGCGCGGCGCAAACGATATCAATCTCACGGGCGATCCCTCGGGTTCAACGCTTCGACTCGCTAGAAATTTCACTGGGAGAGCCGCCATTTTGGGAGTAAATGTTGCGAACGTACGATTGGAAAGATTTCAGATTTCCGGGGACCGTGCTGACCTGAAAAGAGATCTGTATTTGCCTCCTTCCAATGTTTCTTTTGCGGATTATTATGATCACAATGGCATCGTTTTTGTCACGTCAAAATCGATCACGATTCGCAACGTGTCCTTGCAAAACATCGGCACGTTCTCGATTCTTGCCAGCCGCTGTCGTGGGGTGGCACTCGAGGGTATTAGCGTCAAAGACTCAGGGACGTTGAACGCTCAGGGTCACAGCAACACCACTGGGGGCATTCTATTCGAAGAAGGCACTGCGGACTTCAGCGCCAAACATTGCCACATCGAAAGCATTTGTGGAAATGCGATCTGGACGCATTCCAATGACGGTTCACCGCGGAACCAGGACGGCATAATCGAGAACAACGATATCTGGGGAACACCGAGAGATGCGATTCAAGTCGGACACGCCACGCGCGTTCAAGTTCTGAACAACCGCGGTGGACGAATCGGATTCCCTTCCGACGAAGCTGATCTTCCTGGCGGGGCAACGCCCGTGGCTGTGGATTCCTCCGGGGACACCTCTGATTCCATTTACTCAGGCAATCAGTTTGAAGATGTGGACGGACAGTGTATAGACCTTGATGGCTTTCACGATGGGCGTGTAGTGAATAACTCCTGCATCAATCGGAAGCCGCCGACGGCGTACCCCCTTTCCCATGTTGGAATTGTGTTTGGCAATTCCAACCCTGCCATGCGGCCGGAGGGAGTAGTGGTGAAGGGGAACGTGATTCAGGGGTTTGGCTACGGCGCGGTCTATCTGATTGGTCAGCACCAGGAAGTGTCGGGCAACCAGTTCATTGATGTAAATAGGAACCACTGTTCTGGCGACATGCGCGTTGCGATATGCGCCTATGCGCCGGACGAGCCAGGAATGCTTCGAAGCGGAATCTATCTCGCCGCACACTCGGCACGCCCGGTGAAAACAAGGGGAAACAGGATTTGGGGAAACTACATAAGTGGCTTCGGCATGGATCGTTGGTGTGTGACAGCGGGCCCTGGCGCGCGCCTCGATCTCAACACAATTGGGAACAACACCTGCGTGACAGCAAAATGAGAGGGCAACCACACAGAACCCAGTGGGCTACCGAGAACCATAACCCGGTGAGCAACGAACCCAGCGGGGACTTAACAAAAAGCCGACGGGCCAGACTATATGGTAGCAGTCGGAGCGAGTCTCCGATCCTCACGCTGATACCACGACATCGCCCAGCCGGCTTGGTCGGAGGACTGGGTCCCGATGTCCCCCTAGGCGTTCCGCGTTGCGCCTTCCCGACGGCGTCCCGAGGAAAAGCCGCGGAGCTTACCGCCATACGTAGGAACGAGGCTTTAGTCGACTCCAGGACCTTTAGTCGGCGGAACAGTGGCTCCGGGGCCGGCGCCTTTCAGGGTGGAAACCAGTGATCGATTCTGTTGCGGGCAATCCTGAGTTCTATCGCAGCATGCAGGGACAAGCCAATGCGGTTCGTTGCGGTACTCCGTACCACAGCCTGGAGCTTCCCGGCGGCGTAGTTCCGGGGGTGGTGCCGGTGGAGCGGCTGCGCGAACGGCTAGACCACTACCTGCCGCTCCGCGATCCCCGAGGTAAGCGTGTATTGGACATCGGGGCCGCCTCAGGGTGGAACAGTTTCGAGCTAGAACGGCGCGGGGCAAGCGTGGTCGCTCTAGATTGCATCGAGTATCCCGAGTTTCACTACGCCAAGAGGTCGCTCGATTCGCGAGTTGAACTTGTATTACTAGACGTTGACGAAATCTCCAAGGAACGCCTCGGAGTTTTCGACTACGTCCTATGTTTTGGAGTTTTGTATCACTTGCGACACCCCCTTATGGCATTGGAGAAGATCTGCTCTATCACTCGTGAAATGGCATTTATTGAATCGTACGTAATAGATCCCAATGAATCTTTCCCAGGCTGCGTTATGGAGTTTTACGAGACAAACGAGCTCGGGGGACAAATCGACAACTGGTGGGGACCCACGGCTGCTTGTTTGGCTGCGCTGTGCCGATCAGCCGGATTTGCCTCTGTTGAAAACTTGTATGTGCGCGACCGGCGCGCCGGATTCACGTGTGGGCGGCACTGGGCGAAGCCCTTACGGAGCGCGAGTGCGTCACCCTTATTGTGTTTTGCGGTTAACAACCGCTACCAAGATGACTGTTTTTCGCCGCCGAAGGACGAATACATCTCGATCACTTTCAAATGCCCCTACGATATCGAGAAATCCGACGTTCTGGTCGAGGTAGACGATCTAGCGGTGCCCGTCCTGAGCCTGGTCCGGGTGGGCGCGACCCGATGGCAAGCGGATGTGCGGGTTCCACCAGCTTTGGACGAGGGGCGTCACGATGTAAGGTTGCGGACCACGAATTCGGATTACAGCAATAGCCTGCAAATCTGGGTATTGCCCTTCGAAATGCGGGAACAGCATGTCCGGGATTGTGGCTCGGAGGCGCTAACGGCCCTAATACTTGCCGTGGGGCCAGACCCCTCACAGCCAGTGGTGCGAGAGCCCCGCGCGCCAATGCCCGTTCACTTTCAGTGTGCAGGACAGGGTACTTCTCCGGGGCAATCGATATCAGTCGAGGTGGATGGAGTGCCTTCTCCGATCATGGCGTTCGGCTTCGTCGAGGAAACAGTGCACCAAGTAAATTGCCGACTGCCGCCGGAGCTCTCTGGAGGCCTCCACGAAGTCCGCCTTCGCTTGCCCGACGGGAGCTATTCAAATTCGGTGCAGTTTTGGCTGGAGGTTTCTGCGTAACATCGTATGACTGAAAATAGAATACGAACCACCCGAAACGTCTCTGGGACACTCGGAATGAAATCAAACCGAGGTGACCGCATTGGCGCGCGGCCGAAAAACGCCGGGAGCTCGGCTTGGCCCCATTGGCGATTGCCTCCACATTCGATGTCGGATCGGCTGTGCGGCCGCCGCGGAACGTCCCGCTATGCCATCGGTTTATTGAGTCTCTTTTGTGGCGGACTACTTCTGTCTTTGTTTGGTTGCTCTGAATCGTCCGATATACGTTTGCGGAAGATCCTGGCTTCGCGAACGACTGGCGTCGTTTACCTTCCGCCCGGCACCATCGAGATTTCGGAGGAGCTTACTCTCGCCCGTGGCGCTCATGACCTCACCATCAGCGGCCCCAACACCACGCTGAAAGCGTCTGATCGCTTTCACGGTCGAGCGATCCTTTGCGGGGAAGAGGTGCAGCACATCCGCCTGCTTGGTTTCTCTGTGGACGGCAACCGTTCTGTACTCGCAAAACCGCTAGAGATGGCTCCTTCGGAAAATTACTTCCGGGTCTACTATCAGAACAATGGCATCCTATTTGACCGCGCCGACAGCGTCGACATCTCCGGCGTTCACTTTTCCAATGTCACGAACTTCGCCGTCTTAGTTAGTCGCAGCTCAGGAATTCGGCTTGACCATCTTTACGTGTCGGATTCTGGTTCCCTGAACAAACGTGGCCGCAACAACACCACCGGCGGCATAGTCATCGAGGAGGGGTCCTCCGACTTTGACGTGCGCGATTGCAGGTTCTTGCGGATTCGAGGCAATGCGCTTTGGACTCATTCCATGTACCGGTCGCCCCGGTCATGGCATGGGACCTTCACCGCGAACAATTTCGACAGAGTCGGCCGCGACGCGGTGGAGGTCGGACACGCTAGGGACGTTCGCGTAGCGGAGAATGCTGGATCAAACATCGGCTATCCGACGGAAATCATCGATGCGGAGAATGGCGGCGTGCCTGTCGCACTCGATACCGCCGGAAACGTTGATCACGCCATCTACGAGCGGAATCGGTTTGAGGAAGTGGACGGCAAATGCATCGACCTCGACGGCTTTCACGATGGCTCGGTCATCGAAAACCAGTGCGTCGACCGCCGTACGGCTGCAGACTACCCCTTCGGCCAGTTTGGAATTGTTATGAACAATTCGAATCCCGACATGCAGTCCGAAAACATCGAGATCATAAACAATCGCATCGACGGCATGAAATTTGGCGGGTTATTTCTTATCGGCAGCGGTCATCGCGTGATCGGCAATGTGTTTTCACACATGAACACGGCCGGTTGTAATGAGAACGCCAAGCTATTTGGCTGCATCTTCAAGCAGGACGAGCCTGAAATGCTGGAAGCTGGGATCTATGTGGGGCGAGGGGCGGAGCGTCCTGCTAATACACACGACAATGTTGTCAGGCAAAACCGGATCTCCGGACACATGATGAAAACTCGGTGTGTCATTTTCGCTCCAGGGGTCAGCCGGCGGTCGAACGCAATCGAAGGCAACCAATGCTTCGACGACCGCCCTTTGCCCTAAAACTGCGAGCCGCAGCCGTAATGAGCGCCGCCAACCCAAACACGAGACAAGTATCCAACAGGAGATTGAACTGGAACTGATGTTTGATATTTTCCCACGCGTCCCCAAAGGCAGCGGAAAAGAATGCGACGGCGCAACAAGCCGACAGGCAGATTCCCAATTCCGACCAACACCGCACCGAGGCATGTAGGTTTTTGTGCTTCCCGATCAGTATTAGTATCCCGACCATGGGAACCAACACAAGACTGCCGATGAGATAGACCCCCAACGCGGAGAGCCATCGCTCATGAATGTAGCTCCATAACGAGAACGAATTGCTCTTTGCGCCGGGTGGCTTGCCGGCGGACTTCTCAAAATTACCGCAGAAATCTGGCCGAAGAGAGAGGGCACTCGCGAGGACGAGTTTCATATGCTTCATCAGTCGGCGAGGCCGATGAAGGTAGAAGCGCACCACGGTTATTGGGGTCACTTTTTCGAGTACGGCGTTTACCAACCGGCCATCGCCAACACCGGTATTGTCGCTCCAGGGAAGTGTCCCTGAGTACTTTACGTAGTCAGGATTGAGACCGAGTGCCTTCAAATCGCCTGCTGGATTGTCGGATTCGGGCAGGATGGCATAGAAGATCATGTTGTACAGATTCGTCATCCTCAGTGCCAGCAAGCGCGAACGGTACATGACCGTGCCAGCCAACAAAACGGCAACAACTCCAACCAAGAACCCACTTCGCACCCGGTTGTCGATGTTGCGGCACGCCAGAACAAGTCCATACGCTCCGAGAGGAATGCACAACGGCGCATTCTGAGTCTTCGCCAGTATCCACAGGACCGCGAAAATGCTCCAGCGTACCGCCGACGCAATCGAAATCTTTCGAACGGTACAGAAGCTAATGCTTTCAGCCAAGAAGAACAGAAACCAATAACACGATGCGGGTTCGGTGTACAAGGAGTTCCAGTACGCAACGTAACCGACATCCGTTAGTACAAAGACAGCAGCAATCCAGAGTAACCTGTACCCCGGAATGGTGGCAGCAGCGTTGAACAGACAAAACAGTGCGACAAGGAACAAGGTGGTGTGGATCGCACCAATGAATCGAATATTGAAAGAGTCGGCGTGCCCGGACAGGCGATTGAGGAACAGCCCAACCCTGAGTGGCAACAGTTCGGACGTGATCTCTTCCCATTGGGGCGCTCTATAGGTGGGGTCTGAGACGTAGGTTGGTGTGACGTACCAGTATTTGTGCTCTGGCCCCTTAGGCTGCGGTGCGTAACCGAGGGGCCCGAGTATCCGCACAAAATCACCTTGGTCAGCGAGTCCGACAATTGGCGGAATGAACAGTTGCCAGCTAACCACCGCCGCAGCCAACGCCAAGACCAGCCACAACTCTAGAGTGCGCGACAGGCAGGCCCTCCGGTTCTTAAGGTGTTGTCCGGGTAGCACGAAGATTTTGACTCGCCCAACAGTGTAGCAATGGTTGGGTCCGCGATGGGCTGCAACGGTCCTCGGTAGCGACGCTCGCCCTGAACACATCCACCAGCAGGACAATCATTGGTGCATCGTGGATCTCGGTGCCGACTTGGGCCAAGGTGAACATCGACGCCTGGACGCGGCGGGGCCGCCAGGGGGGAAAGTCTCGTCAGTTCGGTCGGAAACGGCTCGCAGGGGCACGCACGAGTTCATCGTTGAATCGCGGGAGCCAAGCACTCAACACCGGCTGACCAAGAACATGTTTGATGCCTGGCTCCGGCAACCGGGTGGATCGCCCGCAGATGTCGTATGAAAAACAGGCTGAGGGAATTCCTTTGGGACGTGGCGTAGGTCGTCGCGCCTGGGCAACTGCCGGCCTGCCCAATTCCGCTGCCTACTCTAACTATTTGTGGCCTGGCCACGTCTTTCGGCGCAAAGTAAACTCCTCGGGGCCGAGCTCATCGAGGGAGGTTCCGCTGTTATCCCATTCCTCAATAGGCCTCGGGTATCGGCAGCATGCTAAGAACGGCCTGATAGCCGGGCATCGGAATGCTGCTGACCGGGGACGCCGGCATCTGGGGCCTGACGATGGCAACCTGTTACGCCAGCAAGAACGGACTTCCGGCTGCACTGTCTGCCCGGCGCGGTCGAGCCACGATGCAGGACCTCAGGGCCCCCCGCGCTCGATCAACGTTCTGCGGTACACTGCACCTGGATTTGCAAAGGAACGGTCGCCGGTGCGGCGCCGCCCAGGTTGTAATGCCGTAGTGCCTTGGCGTACCAAATCCGATCCTCTTCTGCGGCGGCGAGCTTTTCGAGAATGGCGAGGTTGTGGTACCAGGTGATTTGTGCAAGCACCGCTTGCACAAATGCCTCGTCCGGCCACGCTTCTGCGAACGCCCGCATGTATCTCAGGTTGCGCGGGGCGAGAATCCCCTTGATATCGGGGAAGGGCTCGCCTGGAGGTCGGCCGCCAGACGGTCGATCACTTTGGCTCCCCAGCTTTACCGTTCCTGCCGGTCGAGGGATATCGCGGCCGATCTGCCCGTACAGCAGGACCAGTTCCCCGATTGACCCGCCAGCGATGTCATGGAGCTGCGCAGTTCAACTCCTGCTCCAGCGGAAACTAGTAGACACGCTTCGCTTAAGGCCGACCATTGAACATGGATGGAGCCGCCACGTGCTCGTTCATCAGATCCAAGCCGGCCGGCGGCATCGGCAAGGGGAAGGCCGTTGCCAACTTTGACCCGCCCTGGAGGCGGAAGAAGTTGGGTCACTTGCCCGCCCCGGACCGGACGATCCCACTTTGCCCATTTCTTTGCCCACACTGTCTACAACTGGGTCGTAATACCTCATACTGCCGCTCGGTCCAACGGTCACGACGCACTACAAAGGCTCGCGCTAAGTAATTGAGGAAGAGCAACATATCGCATCTGATCACTCTCCGTAGCAATAGCTCGTCGGACGCCTGAAAATCAGATTTCCGGGGCTGTTAACCGAAGGGTTGTAGGTTCGAATCCTACCTGAGGAGCCAATTTAACTCCTTCATTTTCAACGTATCCCCCAAGAAGTCACACACTTACGACCAGGACCGCCACAGGCGCGGCCGGTTCGCCATTTACCCAGCTTTCCTCGATTTTGGCCACCTTTCCGTGCTGGAGTCCCACCAAAGTCCCACCAATACTTTGTGGCGCAAAGCCATCTGCGAGGCCTGCCCATGCGGTTCTTCCCGGCGCGCGATCCGCATGGCCTGGTTGTGGCGAGACATGCAATCCGACCCGAAACACAAAAAAACTGGCAAGTCTGGGGGAAAATGGCGCGGCTGGAGTAAGCATGTAACCGATTAACCACAGCAAGGAGGGTTAATCGATGGCTCCAACAGTCACCGGCGAGAGAGCGCCGGCCAAAACCCGATCTTCCAAAATCAGGCGCAAGGTCGACCTGGCAAATGTTCCTATGGTCCCCTTCGCCTGGGTCGACGAACATGTGTACGCCGCGATCCGCATGTGTTCGGAGAAGGTCCTCCAACGCGAACGCCAGGAAGACCTCGGGTGCAGGTACAAAAAGATCGGCGGTAGCGTCCGGTACCGGCTCAGCGACATCTTCGAATTCCTGGACGCGCAGCCGGGCGGCGGTGGGAACGCGCCCACCGCGAAGCGCGGTCCGGGCCGGCCCAGAAAGGTGGTGGTATAGATGCCCACCAACATCAGCACCACCACGCCCGCCGCGCCGCCCGCCGGAGACGCGCCGATGAGTGCGGCGGTAACATACGACGTCGGCATCCCGACGATCCACGATTCTGCCGCCGCGATGGAGACGCTGGAATATGGCTTGTCCACCGTCGCCGACCCGACGCTGCGCCGCCACTACTTGCGCATTGCGCTGGCGCTCACGTCCGGCATCCTGGTGCCGCCTGGCGCGCCTGAACTGCTCGAATCGTTCGCCATCCTCCGGGCGGCGCGGATGATCCCGGCGAGCAGGCCGGACATGCTGGCACCACTTGGCCTCTACATGGGGTTCGGCGATCTCCGGCGGCGGGACGCGATGGCTACCGCGCTCTATGAGCCGACGGCGAAATTCATCCTGGGCTTGCTGGGGTCGCCGGTACCGGCCCGGCGTTTGCGGCAGGCGGTAGAGCGCAGGTTGCGCAAGCTGGAGCAGGTTCACCAGCAGCGCATCGAGCAACGGCTGCTGCCAGACCCCCTGGTGGTTGAGAGCGGCCTGGCCGGCGAAGGCGTCACGCAGTTTACAGACGCGGACTGGCCGTGGCTGGACGCGCAGTTGCGCGCGAGCGGCAGGCGCACCGATCAGCGCACGGCAGAAGTGATTGAATTATACCGGAGGTGCGGCGGCAGCCGGGCGCGAATGGGCGACTCGGCCTACGTGTTCCTCCAGCGCCAGATCCACAAGCCATCGAGGCTGAACTGGCTGATCCGGCAATGCGTCGGGCGGGGCTGAAAAAAAGTTGAAAAAAAGTGTGCCTGGGGCCGTTTGGCCCGGGCCTATAAGTGAGGGCACTATGCAGCAGGACGTCGAACTCGCAATTCTTTTCCGGCCGGAGGGTGCGGCCATGCCCGTCGTCTTAGGTCATATCCGCGACACCGCCATGCTGCGTACGGCCATGGCGAAGCTGATCGCACAAGCCGAGGCCGGTGCCAGCAACTCGAACCCGCTTACCGCACGGGCCAGCGCCGCGCAGGCGCGCGTGTTGAAGCAACTGCTGGAGTCGTAGAAATTTCCGGGAGAGGAGGGTGGCGCGGCGGGCCGGAAACCCGCCACGCCCGAAAAAAATGGGAACTGCTGGAATTTTAGCACACGAAGTGATGTACGTTCTACCGGCACCAGTCTACCGCGACCCGCTGGTCCGGTTGTCGTTGGAACTGAAAGCCGTATACGCCGGATGGGGCGCCGCGAGCATCGCGCCCTCCATGCGCGGCCTGAGCCTGGCGCTACGCCTGGCCGCCGTCCGGTTGGAACTGCCCGGCCTGCCGGATTGGTGGGCGGCGGTGCCGGAGACGCGTGACACCGATATGATCGTCTACCTCGCCGATGGCGAGTCACCAGGCGAGCAGTTCTTCGAGACGTTCCCGCCGTTCGGGCCGTTGCGCGGGTTGATCGAGGACGCTGCTGCCGCGCTGGCGGTGCAAGAGGTGGGGTTGTGAGCACCAGCGTCGGCACGATCACCACCGCGACTCCGGTGCCCGCGCAGCTTGCTGGCGACCGCGACGCGACCCTGCGGTTCCTGAAGTTGCTCTGGCCGGAAGGTCCGAAACACAATTACATCTGCGTTTGGAGAGGTGGCGTCTCGAAGTGGTTCGGCGGCGCCACCGGCGAAAGTGGCTCACTGCTGATGTTGGAGGTGGCGGCGGATTTCATCGCGGCGCATCCTGTGAACGCATACGTCGGCATGTGCCTCGCCGACCGCGATCACGGCCCGCACTGCCGCCTCAGCCGGAGCGAAGAACGTCTGGCCCATGCGTCCCACGGTGTCTGGATGGACGTGGACCTCCTTGGTGCGGCCCACAAGAGCGAAAACTATCCCAAGTCGCTCCAGCAGGTGGTGGAGATACTTCACCGCGCTGGGTTGGCGAACTTCATACCGACGTTCGCGATCTTCACGGGCGGCGGTTGGCACCTGTACTGGCTTTTTCGCGAGCCTTGGTTTTTTGAGCCGGGTTCCGATCCGCGCTTCCATGACCGCGATATCTTCTGCTCGCTCCTGCGCCGATGGCAAAAGCTCATCCGCGATGCAGCCAGCGCCATGAACCTGACTCTCGATCCGACCCACGACCCGGAGCGCGTCCTCCGACCCGCCGGCACGATTCGCGCGAAGGAGGGCTGCGAACCGAATGCAACCAGCTTCTTCGACGAGCTTTCCTCCGGCCGCCGGTACGCTCAGTCCGACATGACGGAACTCCTGGATATGCTCGGCGTAGTCGAGCAGTTGGAGAGCCGTGAAGCCAGTCCGGTTGACGTGGGGCCGTTGCGGATCGACCCTAATGCCTCCGTTGACGGCGAGTTATTCGAGAGTTTGGGGAAGGCCGATCCCGTGCTCGTGCAGATCCTGAACCTGCAAAAGCCCCTCGGGAAGACGTTGCCACCGGAGGATTCGTTCAGTGAGCGCGATCAGCAACTCGCCGGATACCTCGCCTTCTGGGTGCCATACGACCCGGAGACCGATACCGGCTTTGACGCTCAGCGTATCGTCGATGCGCTCATCTGGTTCCGGCGCACGAAAGCCAAGCCCGGCCACCAGCGGCAGAAGCACGGCGCGTATTACGCGATCACAACGCGGAAGGCGCTGGACTGGGCGAAGTCCGAACACGAGAAAGAGGACCGCCGCAAGAGCGCCGAATCGAGGAAGCAGGCCGAGGCCGAAGAATCGGCCAAGCTGGAGCAGCAGCAAAAGCAGGCCACCGAATCCGAGGCCGCCGCACGCAAGCTCCTGGCGGACATTTTCAAGCCGCGCCAGATCACCAGGATGCTGATCCTCTCGGATAACGGCGCGGTGACTTATCGACTTGAAGTGGACGGTACGGTGGTCAAGATTGGTGGGGTCGGTGCCATCTTCAGCAGCGAGTTGACGTCGCGCGCGATCTGGCAAGCGACTGGCAGGCCACTCCCGCCGATCAAGAAGAAGCACTGGATCAGCGTCATCCTGCCCGCCTTCCACCAGATCAGGCAAGAGGTAAACATGGACGAAAACAACGGACGGATTCGCCGGTGGCTGCATGGCTACTTCAAAGGTGGCTTTGACGGCTGTTTGTGCGTCCGTGACCCCGCCCTATGGGTTCCCGCGCTCGAGGAGATGGTGACCGAGGAGGATAGGCGGCGCTCGGCGGGGGTTGCCATGTTGTACGGCGATTACATCTGCCTTTTGCGAGCCCACAAGTTCACTAGCTGGGTGCGCAAGTTCGCCGAGGACGGTAACGAGGAGTGCGCGACCAGCATCCGCGAGAAGCTTTTGGCGCTTGGCTTCGAACGAAAGGATTCGCACACGATCACGTTCGAAGGCGGCGAGAAATTCAAATTGCGTGATGTTTTCGTCGGACAGATCAAATGGTTCCAGGACTTCCAAAGCGGTGACGGGGATTTCTGGGTTGCATCGAACCGTTCCAGGCCCGCCGGAGGAACACATTCTATACCAGGGGCGAATTTTGATTCGGAGTAGTGAGTGCACTACTTGCTTCGCAGATAGGTCGAACTTCAAAACGGTGTTCTTGGTGTTCCATCCGTCTCTCCCTACGGGATTGCACCGGCTTCAAATTGCTGGGAGTAGTAGGTTTACTGCTCGCTCAAGTGTGAAAATTACCTCCTGTATATGGAGAAGCGCAACACCGCCGAACACCGTTTGCCACTTCGAGAACACCGGCCAGAACACTTTTGGCTGCTCGCCAGGAAAGTGGCGGGCCGGTCGCCACCACTTCACCTGAGCCCATCGAAGCACCTGGAAGTTCCCGCAATGCGGCCACGGCACATCGCCGATCCGTGCGTGAGCAGCGGCGGTAGGCGGGGGCGGGTAGCCAATTTGATGGCAGCGCCACTTTATTCAACCGATCCGGCCCGGCGCGCTGGTGGCGACCGGCCCACGGGCGCGTGTGTTGCGCCGCCAGTCGCGGTCGCCACGCATGTGCCAGCAAGCCGTCACGCGTGGGAACGGGCGCGCCGGTGGCGCGTGGAATGGGCATCGTGACGGCCGTGCTGGCCGCGCCGGAATCTTAGGTTCTGACTTTCGACCGGGCGCCGCGATTGGTAATGGTGCGGCACAAAGCCACGGTCAGACTTTTGAAAAGTGGTTGACCGGAGGTTGACTCTGGTTGACCGCGCGGTTTACTGGCGACCGCCAACCCCCAGAAACGAAAACAGATAGGCGGGTGGCGAAGGAAAGGCCGCGTGAAACCGCTTGTTGACAGGTTGACCGGTGGACAGGTTGACCAAAAAGGAGGATTGTATGGCGGCACCAGAGCGTAGGATACCGGCGCGCCCGTGCCTTACGGCGCACTGGCCGGCACCGTGCCGAAATTGCGGTGCGGCGGGGGCAACGCACGCGCCGATCTTTCATCGTGGCCTGTTTTGCGCTGCCTGCTGTCCTTGCTGTTCGCCGACCGCGCCGCCGCAACCGCGCGCACCCACTCAGGGTCCGCGTCCGCCGCATGCGCTGAAGCCGGCACCGAAGCGCATGGCGCCGGGCAGCCAGTTCTTGGATTTGGGATTTGGCCGTCCAGATGGCGATTTCTACGGCGACACCCCGGTGGACAAAGCCGTGCGCAGTGCGCGGCCACCGGATCGGTGGGTGCCGCGCCGCGAACGATGGTTTCCTGGGCGGCGGTAGAGACAGAGTTTGAGAGTTGTAAATCCGAATCAAAAAAGGAGCACATCATGACAACGAAGATCGAAACGGCGCTGGGCGAAATCAAGCTGTACGCCCACCGCGAACAGGAACTTCTCCATCAAAAGTCCGAGAAGCAGATCGAACTGCAGGACGCCCAACGTCTCGGCGGCGAGGCACTGCTCGATGGCGACACCACCGACGATGCCATCGACACGGTACGACGCTTGCAACTTCAGTTGTGGCAGATCGAATCGGCGCTCTGCGGTTGCCGCCAGCGGCGACTGGCCGCCATCGCGGAAAAGGTCGCCGCCGAAGTCGCCGGCCTTCGCCAGCGCGCGAGCGAGGCGCGGCAGCAGGCCGAGGCGATCCAGGCCAAGACCGCACCGCTGCTGGCGTCGCTGAAGGAGCTCGAGGGCGTCGATCACGCGCCGCAGGGCGTGTCGCACAGTGCGAACGCCGCGAGTTTGGCGGGCATCTTTGATGGCCAGGCCGGCGAGATGGAGCGGCGCGGCGTCCCGCGTCACGGGCACATCGAAATCGATTCGGCGATCTTCTCCATGGACGAGATCGTCGATGCCGTGTTGCAGCAGTCGGTGGACGGTCCGTCCGCGTCGGACGTGATCTCGTGGGTCGATGCGCAACCGAAGTCTGCCACGTTCGCCGGGAATCCGACGACGTGCCGCTTGAGTTGGGATATGACGGCAGGCGGTATCCTCCCGGCGGCCTATATCCGTACATTGCCGCAGCCTCGTGCGGTCGCGCCGCCGGAAGAAGCGCCGGTGCCGACCGGTGGCCGGTTGGTCTCCGTCGATCAGTTTTTCGGTCACGCCGCTCGACCGCGCCGCGACCAGCGGGAGGAGCAGAGCGCTTGAGCGCCGTGGCTGGCACATTGGAGGCGAGTACGCACGATGCGTGCTCGCCTTCCGCGAACATCGCCATCCAACCGGGCGTCCGCATCGAACTAAGCGGCTACGAGTGGGGACGCCGCCGGCTGGCAGTTCTTTACGGGGGTCTGATCGCGGAGAAGATGCCCCCGTGCGTGAGCATCGAGCAGAACGTTAGCAGGCATGAGGCCTGCCACTGCACGGTAAGTTTCCTCACGAGCGAACTGCCGCTTGGAGGCGCAAGCATAATTCCGGTCGCTGGCCACAGCGCCGGCAGAACAAGCAATAGGCTTCCAGGGCCAGGCGAGAAGTCGATTTCGGACAAAGAGTGGGTCAGTGGCCTGAAGCTCCTTGGCGGCGATCAGTTCGATCTTGCCGAGATCGAGCGATTCACCACGCAATTGTTGACCGACTACCAGCCGCTTACGCGGCGACTGGCCGGCGTGCTCCTGGAGCGAAAAGTTCTGACCGGGCGGCAGGTCCGGCGGATTTTGCTCAAAGCGCTGAAGAAAGATTTGCGCCGCGCGAAAATCGTCGCAGAGAAGGACCGGCGCGAGCAGGCGGCGTTCGCCCTGGTACTCGAAAAGGAGCTGCGTTCGTGAACACCGAAGCTGCTGTCGAGGAGAGCCACGATGCACCAGCTCCACCCGACCTCAAAGCTGAGCACCGCCGATACCTTGAGACGAGGGCGTTGTCTGGCCTGGCCGGACCGCTCGCAGAGAAAAGAGCATGGCGATCAGAGCGCCTTTGGAGTTGGTGGCGATATCGCGTTGGCGAAGATCGCGCCAATTCCTTTCACGAAGCCGCTCACGCCATCGTAAATGAGATTCGGGGCCGCTACACGCACTTCATCAGCCTTGTCGCCATTCGATCCGGGGCCTACATAATCGGCGGCTATACGACCACCTCTGCGACACCTGACGCGGTGCTCCCTGCGCCACCCTCATCCAGCCTGCCGTCGGATCGCGAAAACGTGGCGCGGGCATGCGTGGAACTCGGAAGCGGTTGGCGCGGCGGCCTTCGAGAACTTCGTCGTTTGCGTAAGCAGGCCGAGACCATGGTCGCAGAGAACTGGCCGCTGATCAGGCTGGTAGCGCAGTACCTATCTCAGCGCCGCACGCTCAATCGCGAGGAGTTCTTGAGCATCCTGGAAGCTCACCAGAGCCAGCAGTTCATCGAGATCGCAGCCCACGCGGGCGTTCCCAATCACGCCTAGCTTCACAGGCTGCGGACGCGGGCCGCGCACGGCTCCTCCCTTGCACCCAGCGGCATGGGTGTGAGGCTCCTTGCCGTTGTCGCGGTCCGCGTTTTTTGTTCCTACCGGGTTAAACGGGTTGCCCGGTCCGCGATGCGGCGGGGATCGGTTCGCTACCGATCTCCGACCTTTTCCACCTTCAACCGAAAGGAGGTCTGATGCCCAACGGTCACGATCATCTCTCGCGCGACTGCCGGCGATCCACAACGATGCGGGCGCAGTGCGACGCATGCGGCACCACGCTCGACGTGCTTCACATTCCGCTGCGTGTCCACGGCTGGTTCTGCGGCTTGCATTGCCCACGTTGTAATCCGCCTGGCGCCGCGCCCACCGTGCCGCACGCGCCGACCACGATCCCATCCGGCAAATTCGCGGGCTCGTTGAACGGCGGCCTCAGCGACAGCGACCTGAAGGAGGCACATCGTGCAACCTCGCGCGAGGACGGACCGACGCAACAAGCCATCGCGGCAGAGCGCCGGCGCCGTTGGCGCGCCGGGCACAGCGTGGGCCGCTTCAGCAAACGGCAGCGGGCGCGGTACGCCATGAGGTGGGGAGTGGCGGTGGTGTAGATTGTCGGCGGCGCGTCGAGAGTCTTAATCGCGGTAGCCACTTCGTCCCCTAATATCTACGGGACGAAATCGAAGGCAGGTCCACACGGCGGTCCTCGGAAACCCTTCCGGTCGAAGTGGCCGGAAGGGTTTTTCGTCGGATCACACCGCTAAACGCCGCCGAGGGCATGCGCCAACGCCTCCACAGCGGTTGGGCCGAAGATCCTTCCTACTCGAAGGCCTACCGCGTCGTGGGCTTCGACGTGGCGCGCGGGCGCGCGGTGGGAGGCAACAGGGCGGCGGGCCGGAATCGACACTTTTGTCGCAAATGGGATCTTGCGCGTTTCCGACAAAACCGCTCGGCGGGCGCGTTGTCCGCGAAACCCACTCCCCACAAACGACGAACGCCGCCAGCCTTGCGGCCAGCGGCGTCGATGCGAACGTGAATCCTACTTGGCGGCGATCCGGTAGCAACGCTCGCCGGACTCGCTGCGTGTGCTGTCGACCTTCAAGCCCATCTTCTTGCCGAGTGCGCCGGAGATGAATCCGCGCACCGAGTGCGCCTGCCAGTCGGTCGCCTTCTGGATCTCGGCCATGGTTGCGCCGCCCTTGCGGCGCAGGAGGTCGAGGACGATGGCTTTCTTCGAGAACTCGCGCGGTGGGGTGACTTTGGCGGCCTTCTTGGCGACGGACTTTTTGGTGGCGGCTTTCTTCGCGGCAGGCTTGGCAGCCTTGGCGTTCCTGTTGGCCTTGGGCGCGGCCTTCTTAGCGGTGGCCTTCCTGGTAGTCTTGGCGGCCTGCGGCGTAACGGGCGCGCCCGGTGTCGCGGCGGCGGTGGTGGTTTCGGTGGTGGCGTTCATAGTGGTTCCTTTCGTGCGGCGATTCGGCCGCACCACATGAATCACTCCGGGGGCGCCGGAAGGCAAGGGCATTGTTGAACCCTCTCGCGGCCAGCAGGAACAGACTACACCCGACGATATCTTCGAGAGTTACATCGGAACGGCCGTGCCTCTTCGCTAGTTAACGAGTGGAGGAACTGATTCAGAGTTAGAAACGACCTCCGCAGTGCCTTTTGCACGGACGCTATCATCAGGCACGTTTCGCAGATCGCGGTCGCTGAGCATGATGCTATGGGCCTCGGCTACAAACTCTCTCAGTCGTTGATGTAAGTGGCCGAAGACATCATCGATTATCGCGTGCGGCTCCGCAAAATCGGTGAAGTGAAAATCATAAGGCCTCGCCTTCGCCTCTAGCACCAGTGCTTTTCTGCAAATGCTTTCGGCGACAATCTCGGCTATCAGCACGCGAAACATGGGTGTATCCTGGCCAGGGTAATTATCTGCTTCGCGTCCGAGATACCTCGCCAAAGACTTATGTAGCGCAGAAATGAGCAGGAGGTTCGGCTTGGCGAGATGATCCGCCCAACGTGCACGGAACTTGCCGAAATCTTCATTGCAGAGCTGGATTTCGATTGCAATGCCTTTCGGCTCTTCACCCTGGTCGACGACTTTGGCGCCTGCCTGAGCGGAACTACCGGCAACCGTGACAATCACCTTTGCCTTTCCCTTGAGGACGCGGCCTTCAATCTTAAGCTCCGCTTCTGCGTAATTTGAGCCCGCCACGGGCACAAATCTGCATCCACCGATGGTGGCTACTTTGTCGGGCTCGGTCGATTCTACTTTCGCTATCGTCGGCTGTCCAACTACTTCCGGGCACTTGGCGTAAACGCGTAGTGTCTTGCGACTGCCGACACGCACTTGGTATTCCTGCCTCTCAAATTCGACTGGACGAGTGAAATCCCGGTCCTCTGGCGTATCGAGAACGACTCGAACACATGCCTCGGCGGTCGGCAAACCCGGCGACGATGTCGAAACGAGCGCATCATCGCAGACCTTCAAACCTCGAAGGCGAAAGCTACCAACGAGCCGATCCTCGAACTTCGAATGCGGACGAAGCAGTAGAGGGCTGTCGAGTACTTCTACCGCATCTGGCGAATCGGTCGTGACGAAGACTAGTTGGTTCGGATCTCGAACCAGGGCCTTCTTGACATAAATCGTTAAGGATCGTTCCTGACCTAAGACGAGTTTTGGATAAGTTGGCCAGATGTTTACCCCCAGCTTTGTGAATGCCTTTTCGTCTAGCGAATCGCCTGAACTCAATTGCTCAAGATCGTCCACTTGCTGTTTCAGGAACTTGCCGGCGATGCGCGCCAAGCGGCTCAAGCGGTGCAGTGTCTCCTGGTTGGCAATTGCCTTGTCTTGGCGCTGCTGATCTTCTCGGTCTTTCGCTATAAGTTGTTGCATACGCTGGATGGGAAGGTGAAACAGACTGTTAACAAATGGGTGCTTTCGCTCGAGTCCTGAGCGGCGATTCGGATCTATTAGCAGGCACGGGTTGGTATCGCTGGGGGCTACACGCCCTCGACTGGCTTCGTACTCCTGGAGGAGGTCATCGATGTATGAGCAGTCTATCCTGCCAAAGTATTTACGGGCATAGGGGTTGCGCTTCAGATCTTCGGAGAGAAGACTGCACTCGTGGATCGCGCGCCGACCTTTTACTATCATGCCAAAACGCTCGAAGCGCGCACCACTCTTGCTCTCGTCCAGGGGTTCGGGCGCTCGCCAGATCTTGAGCCGTGCTTTGATCTCCGGGTACCCGGGAATTAGGAACTCTTCATCGATCACCTGCTCCCCATCGGGGCTTCGGAACACCAGATGCTGCTGTTCGTCTGTTCCTAGCCTTCGCAGGAGCACTCGAGACGCGGACGAAACGCTCATAATGTCACGGAGCGCATAGTGCCACGGAAGGTCGGCGGCTAATGAGTCGAAGCGGGGCAGTCGCACTCCCGGCGAAAGTTCGATCCTTACAGAAGTGCCGTTCCCGCGTTTTATGCCAAGGGCATCGCGATCGGCAGCATTCAATTTACGTCCGTCCATCTCGAGGATGAATTTTAGATCCCTAGTCAATCGGCACTGGGAAAAGCGTTCGTCCTTGATGGAACTGAACGTGACGTCGCCGAGAGCGGTGCAGTCCTTCGCGCCTCGCCCCATGTAGCCGCGGCTGCCGCCATCGCTGGAGTACTTGCCAATTGTGAGGAGGCACCGCTGCATATCGTCGCCCGACATTCCTTCTGCTCTGTCCCGAACGACGAGTATCGATGGTTGCCCTTTTCGTTGCTCTTGACATTCGACTAAGATGTCGCCGCCATTGTCATTGCGTTTGTTCTGAGCATATAGGCGCCCGTACGAATCATCCGCATTTGTGATTAGCTCAACAAGTGCGTCATACACATCTGTGATGGCATGGTCACGATTGTGCTGAAGATAGCGCTTGTCCGTCTGGATATCTACTGGTAGACCGATTTTTACCTTCGACATTTATCATTTCCCTCGATTGTTCCAACCAGGAATAAGTGAGGCAAACCGTTCCGCGCACGCCTTGAGAAAGCCTATGGCATCCTCATCGCCCGTTAGCTCAGCGGAAGCGAAGAGACGCCGGAATTTTAGCACGATGACATCGGCACTGGCATCGGGACTGCAATTGAGCATATCAGTAAAAACGTATTGTGAGACGTCAGCCAGGGATCCTTTGTGCACGAAATGGCGATATAGAGGCTCATCGTGTATGCGTCGCAGGATCCGGTTTTGATCTTTTGCGGTGATTGCCTTCGCTGGTCGCGTGCTACCAAAGTGCTGTTCGAGGCGGGATTCATTGTTGCGCACCCATACCGCACCGTTCGGGGTGAGTCGCCAACCGTCTCTTGCTGGATCTAGGTTGTATGCTCCGTCCACCAAGTAGCCATACTCTTCTTTCTTCGCATCTTCGAGCGCGGTCTTTACGATGTACTTGTCCGGCCATGCGCGGTACTCTGGAAGGCGCCATGCAAACCTCGCCGGATCGAGGGCAAAACATCTTGCTGCGATCTGCTCGGAATAAACACGCTTTTCGGCGCCGTCGAGAGCAGCCGTCGCATAAACGACGATATCGACATTTGTTACTGCCTCATGCAACCGCTGTTTCGTCTTCATTGATATAAGCTCTCCCAGTTTCAGTCAAGCAATACGTTACTCGAATGCCTTCCCGACGTCGAGAGATAAGTCCAAGGTCACTCATACGGGAGATGACTCCGGAACGCTGCGTGGAGAGATACGGATCACTAATTGTCGCGCAAGCGTTATTTAGCAATGTCCGTAGGTGAACATCGAGACTTTCTGGGGTCGATGCGCCGCGCGCAATTGCCCGAAGAACAACCTCGTATGCCGCGTTCTCACGGGGCACAAGGGTCCGGACATGCTCGATCAGGAACCGAATTTCCTCAGTCGAAAAGCGCTCGTCCGGTGTGTGGGGTTGGTCGAGGATTGGATTGCCCAGGAGAGCAAATCGTAAGCCGGCATCCGTAAGAGAAACTCGCGTTGCTTTTGCGTCTAACCGATTCAGAAAACCAAGGGCAGCTAGGAATCCAGAAAGAACGCCACTTTTGTTGATGGCCATTACAAACTGGTTCATGTAACGGAGGATCGACTTAGTGTCCTTTGAGGGGAAGGCCGTGGCCAGTGCGGCTTCCCGACCCCGGTCATTGTTTGCGTCGAGATCTGAAAGCCATTTCCTCAGGTCCGGCATATGGTGTTGGACGGCTTCAGCGATTGCCTGAAGAGAAACACCGGTTGGCGACTCATGGAGAAGCCGGCCTACCAAGCGGCAGTTGGCTTTTATTGGAAGGAGCTTATTGTACTGACCGAATAGCCATTTGTCGGGTGTAATAGGACCCTCCAAATCATCTGCCGGCATATCAGCGAGCGTTGGAACCGAGGAAAACTCAACGAGTCCGAATGGCGCAAAGACGCCCGAGCCCTCTCGATCAGCGTTCGAGCGTGAAGACTCTTGAGCGGCTTGTTTGGCGGGGACAGGAGTCCTGGGTGGCTCAGTCCGAGTTTCAAGCAGAATTGCTTTCCCCGATTTTGTGACGTGCTCCTCAAGGAGAAGCTGGTTTTCGATGGCCGCTGAAATAGCTGCTGTGTAGCCTGAATAGCCCCCTTTGTTAACCAGGAGATCCAGTTTTTCTTTGATGGTCTCATCACAGCTGAAACAGATAACCATATTTGCTGATCCTGTGTACAAATAGATCACCATTTGTGTAAATAGTCAACTATATTTTGGAAGGCTAGACCGTTAGTTGCGTCGACTATTACGTAACTGCTGTGTGTACAATGACTTGGCCGTTTGATCCTTTTGCGCAGAATGATCCGTGCAGGATCACGAGGTCCGAAGGCATCAACTGGTCGATCTGCGCGCTGTCACGCGCGGCTCGGCATCGGGGAGCGGGCCGGGCAATCTTCTTGGGCGATTTTTCCGTTTAGTTTTGGTTAAACGGAAAGAATGCCGGGCAGGCCGACGCGCGCCACCAGACCCTGGATGCACACCGTGCAGTTTCGGTGCAGTACTTTTGCAGTACTCACGCGAGAACGCGCCGGTATTGGCTGGACAGCTGCCTCCGGCGCGCACTGAAAACACAACCACTTAGCACACGTCGGCACCCACCGATATGGCGTTGTTCGGGTTCGAGCCCCGTCGTCCCCGCCACCTAACTCCTCTTGGTCTTGGCCATGATCACCGCGATGCTCACGGACGGCTTCGGCATAGAGGGCGGATAACAGTTATGCGACGATCGGCGATCAGCGACAGTAGAAGCGCGGGTCGCCGGGGCTCCGCGACTTGACTCCTCTACGCGTCACATACTACCGTCCCCATGACCAAGAGGAACACCAATGGCAAAAACGCAGAAATTTACCGCCCGTCCACCCCGGCGAACTGCTCCGCGGTGAACTCGACGGAATCGGCGTCAGCATGAACGAACTGGCCCGTGCGCTTCGAGTCCCGATGAACCGGATCAGCGCGATTGTGAACGGGAAGCGGTCCATTACCGCCGATACGGCGGTGCGGCTGGCCCGGTACTTCGGGACGTCGTCGGAGTACTGGTTAAATCTTCAGAACTCCTACGCGCTGGGAACGGCGATTGACCGATTAAGTATCGAGAGGGAAGTTCTGCCGCGCGGAACGCCGCCCGGAAGCTGGGCGGCCCGACCGGGCAGAACGCGGGATGCAAAATGAGCGTTTTCCTAATCGGGAAGTTCTACCACTACGATTTCGTCCTCGACGGGCGTCGGTATAAGGCGACCACGGGAAAGACCTCGAAGCAGGCCGCCCAAAGAGTGGAACGGGACGAGCGCATGCGCCTCGAGTCCGGCTACAACGAAGTGGTGCAACGGGAGGAGCGCGCGCAGGGACGCAAGACCATCAAGGAGGCCGCCGCCGCGTTCCTGGTGGAGTACCGGGCGAAGCACGACGCGGTGAAATTCGCGGAGTATGCGCTCGGCCATGTGAAGCGGCTGCTCGGAAGCCGTCTGGTTCTGGAGGTCACACCGGGCGTGGTGAAGCAGTATCAGACCGACCGCCTTACCGAGAAAGGATCGCCGAAGACTATCAACGACGAGACCGCAATGCTGCTGCGGCTCTGCGGCGACCAGGGCGATCTGATCCGGTCGCGGCTGCGCCGGGAGAAGGCGCTGAAACTAAAGGTCGAAGAGTCTCCGGGCAAGGCGTTCACGGTCGAGGAACAGGGGCGCATGCTGGCGGTGGCGCTGGAATCCACCCAGGCGATGCGGCAAGCCTGTGAGCGGCAAGCGCGTGGCGAGAAGCCTGCCAAGGGGGACAAGCTGGGTGGTTCGCCGTCCATCTACCCCGCGCTGGTGCTGGCTCTCAACTGCGGCATGCGCGACGGCGAAATCAAGAAACTCACCTGGGCCCAGATCGACTTCGACAAGCAGATGCTCACGGTCGGCAAGGCCAAAACCGCCGCCGGCACCGGGCGCACCATCCCGCTGAACGGCACCATTCTCGACGCGCTGGAGGACCACACCCGCTGGTACGTGGCGCGGTTCGGCAATCCCAAGCCGGGGTGGTTCCTCTTTCCCGGCGGCGGCAGGTGGCCCAAGGACCCGACGCGCCCGATCAAGTCGTTGAAGACCTCCTGGACGACAATCCGGGAGAAGGCGGGCGTCACCGGACGCTGGCACGACAACCGGCACACACTCATTACCGAACTGGCCGAAACCGGTGCCGGGGACGAAACGATCATGGCCATCGCCGGGCACGTTTCGCGGCAGATGCTCTCACGATACTCCCACATTCGCACCCTGGCCAAACGCCGGGCGCTGGACGAAGTAGAGCGCGAGCGCGCCGCCGCAAAGGAGCGCCGGAAGGAATCCACCGCGCAGTAGAGCGCCGAGGCAGAGGCCGCCGCATCTCGGCTACAATAGCGGGCATCGAGCAGTATTCGGCGAGTTCGATCATGTCAGAGCGCAAGCGAACGCCCGCAGTCTTCATGCCAGATAACGAACCCTACTTAGGCCTGCCATCGGTGTTGTGGTTTGATCGGATCATTGTCTGGGCACTGGAAAATAATAGTCGGGTGGCCGCGCACACTCATATGCGCCTCGACCACTTGTCCGCACTTCAGAAGGCTGCTTGTCAGATTATCCCTCAAGGGATCAACCTCGCGTTAAGCATCCGCGAACTGGTGAGGCAGGGATACCTCTTCCCCGCGATGGTCTTAATGCGACCTCTAATCGAGCGAGCGGCAGTCCTCTCGTATCTGGCGCTCAATCCTGGTGCCGTTGCCCTGTGGGAGAGCGGATGGAAGCATGCAGAGCGTCCTCCTTTGGCCACGATGCTACAGGCTATGGGCGGTCCCGAGGTCAACGCCGCCGAAGCGAGGAAGATCTGTACTGCACACAACCACATCGTGCACGCCGATCCCGTAGGTACGTATTACAATCTCGTCCATCTCGGTGACGGTCGAGCGGCTTACGCCAGCAGCAAAATGCTGGACAGCCCCGACATGGCCGACTCCATCTGTATGGAGGCCCAGTGCTACCTAATCGTCTTAGGTGCCCGAATGGCGCAGGTCTTCGCCGATGTGGAAATGCAGCCGATGTCGAACGAAGTGGACGTCGGTGGCACGATTCAATGACGGCGGACCGGCAAACCCAGTGGCGAACCGCAGAGTCCCACCAATGTCCCACCGATCTAGGCGGTAAATTGCCATTTCAGCGTGTAAGTCTTTTGGTGTCCGCGTTAGGCGGCTCGAATATTCGTGTCTGTTAACCGAAGGGTTGTAGGTTCGAATCCTACCTGAGGAGCCAAACGCCAACTACGTCAATAACTTATACCCGGTGGTTGACAGCTTTTCTGCGTCTTTCCACGCCTCCGATTCCAACGCAAATTCCTTCGTTTCGCAACGACTTCGCGTCTTCGGCCGATGTCGGCGCCATTCTCAGGTTCGGAATCGGAGACTACGGGGACCAAGCGCAACCGTAAGGGTTCCGGCCGTACCCCGCGTTTTCTCCCTCCGAATTCTCACATTCTCTGGTCAACAGGGGTAGTTGGTTAACAGGGTGTTGCGGTCGGCGCGGCGAGAGGAACCCTGGGCCTTGGCCACTATCATGTTTGCCTAAGGTCGATCGGAGCCGACGCCCCGTATGCGCGGTCTATACTCGCCAGTCCGCCGAGTCTGGGGGCGATTTGACGTCCTACGACGTCCAACAGGAAATCTGCGCTGCGTTAGCGAAGTCGAACGGACTTGTGGTTCTTGACGAGCGATTTGACGACCACGGCTGGTCCGGTGCAAACCTCCGCCGCCCGGCGCTTCAACGGCTCCTGGCCCTAGTTCGCACTGGCGCAGTACGAGCAGTTGTCGTTCATCGGCTCGACCGACTGTCGCGCCGTGTTACAGATTGCGCCGCCCTGATGAACGAATTCAAGGATCTCGGCGTACGGCTTCTGGTAGCAGCGGTACCGGAACTGGCCGAAACTGCGTCCGATACGCTCCTGCTCAATCTTATGTCGTGCTTTGCGGAATTCGAGCGCGAGATGATCGCTAGCCGCATCGAGGATAGGCGCGTCGGGTTGATCGCACACAACCAGCGGATCGCAGGGAGGACCCCTTTCGGGTACTCAGCGCATCCCCGAACGAAGCAATTGGTGCCCGTTCCAAACGAGGCGGCCATCGTTCGGGAAATCTTCGATCTCGTTGCCGATGGCATGCGTCCTTCGGAGGTTGCAAGGTTTGCCGCTGAACGCGGGTGGCGAACCAGGAGCGGGCGGCACTGGACCGCTCGCCAGGTGCTCGACACGATTTCGAATTCCGTTTACGTCGGCCAGTTCGGCGCCGGGAATCAAGTCCGACCGGGATGTCATGAGGCAATCGTGAGAAAGAGTCAGTTCGAACGTTGCGCGGCCATGACGGCAACTCGCCGAACGGCGGTCAACGGTGCGCGACGGATGCGACCATGGTCCGTCTTGCAAAGGAAGGTGCGCTGTGCGCGTTGTAGGCAACTGATGAGCATTCATGTGAACAGCCGCGGTTCGCGCCGCTATCTCTCTTTTCGGTGCCGTCGGACGGGGGATGGTAAGAAGCCTTGTCGAGGAACACAGGTTGCAGTCTTCGAAGTCGAGCAGCGAATTGAATCCATCTTCTGCTCTCCTGCGGATGCCGTCCCAAAGAAACGTGGGCGACCGCCGCGATGGAGCCTTGCTCTGCGCTCTTTGCGTGAAGCCTTCCCAACGCTCGATCTCGCAAAACGGAAACAACTCATCGGTTTGGTGGTCGAGGAAATCGTTTGGGACGCGGACTCTCGGCAGATCCAGGTCATCCTCAAGAAGGCTGCCATCTTGGAAGCTCTCCCGCAGTTGGAGCCCTGAGGCTCGGGGCCGCGGCAAGCCCGGAACACTGTACGAGCAATGCTCAGACAATATGATGACGGGTAGGATCTCAGGCCGCTTCCGGCCGGTTCCGAACCGATCGTGATAACGGCATCACCAGTGAGATCCGATTATAGGTGACCTTTGGAATGACCGTACCGCGAGTGCCACGCCGAAGCTCCACCAACCCGTACCGCTCCATAGTTCTCAGAGTACGAGATAGGTTGGACTTTTTCCGGCCTGTTCGCTCCGCCAGTTCCGTCAATGATTTCGGCGCCGTCTCGGCGATGAGTCGCAGTACTCTCCGGTTGTGATCCGACAGGACCCGAGCGAAACTCTCCGCCGAGTTGAACCATACCTTTGGCTCGTCGGCTGCCGGTTTGTGTTGCCCGCGAGCGATTGCGAGAGTCCGAGCCTTCATCTCCTCGTAGCTGGCGATCCCGACACGCAACGTCTTCATTTCAGCGCACTCCTTTCTCTTTCAAATAGGCGTCCACCTCAGCCCAGAAATCCGTCAGCAGCGTCGGTGCATCCTGAAAACGGTACGGGCGTATTTCGTCCATGCGGTGTTTGTGATCCGCTGAACGGCCCCGTTTGCCTCCAGGCCCGCGCGATTGCCGCACCGCGTGAGCGTTATCAAATCCGATCAGCCGGCGCCCATCCGGACCGTGAAGCGTCAAGGAGTAGTTCAGCCCGTGAGGGCGTTCAGGCGAGCGCTCCACACGTTGAACCGAGAAGCGGACACAATACTCGCCCTTGGAATCAATGACCAATATCTGCCCATCCAGGTCCAGGAGCGTTTCCGTACCGAGGTCGTGCTCATCGGAGCCCATCCACTCCAGAGGTTATCACCCACTGATAACTATGGCAAGACAGAAGCGGTCGCCTCCTGCACGATCGAGAATTCTCATGTTTCCGAGATTCCGCTCGGATTTTGGCTTCAGTCAGAATATGTCGTTTGTTTTCAGCGCGCTCCGGAGGTCTGTGTTAACGGTCGGATCAGCCGCAGGGCAGGGCGAATCTGAGCCAAACTCCAACTACGTCAATAACTTATACCCGCTGGTTGACAGCCTTTCTGCGGTCTTTCTCGCCTCCGATTCCAACGGAAATGCTACTGTCTCCCAACGAGTTCGCGATTCCGCAGGCGTCTTTGCCATTCTCAGGTTCGGAATCGGAGACTTCGGGGACCGACCGCAACCGTAAGGGTTCCGGCCGTACCCCGCGTTTTCTCCCTCCGAATTCTCACATTCTCTGGTCAACAGGGGTAGTTGGTTAACAGGGTGTTGCGGTCGGCGCGGCGAGAAGAACCCTGGGCCTTGGCCACTATCATGTTTGCCTAAGGTCGATCGGAGCCGACGCCCCATATGCGCGGTCTATACTCGCCAGTCCGCCGAGTCTGGGGGCGATTTGACGTCCTGCGACGTCCAACAGGAAATCTGCGCTGCGTTAGCGAAGTCGAACGGACTTGTGGTTCTTGACGAGCGATTTGACGACCACGGCCGGTCCGGTGCAAACCTCCGCCGCCCGGCGCTTCAACGGCTCCTGGCCCTAGTTCGCACTGGCGCAGTACGAGCAGTTGTCGTTCATCGGCTCGACCGACTGTCGCGCCGTGTTACAGATTGCGCCGTCCTGATGAACGAATTCAAGGATCTCGGCGTACGGCTTCTGGTAGCAGCGGTGCCGGAACTGGCCGAAACTGCGTCCGATACGCTCCTGCTCAATCTTATGTCGTGCTTTGCGGAATTTGAGCGCGAGATGATCGCTAGCCGCATCGAGGATAGGCGCGTCGGGTTGATCGCACACAACCAGCGGATCGCAGGGAGGACCCCTTTCGGGTACTCAGCGCATCCCCGAACGAAGCAATTGGTGCCCGTTCCAAACGAGGCGGCCATCGTTCGGGAAATCTTCGGTCTCGTTGCCGATGGCATGCGTCCCTCTGAGGTTGCAAGGTTTGCCGCTGAACGCGGGTGGCGAACCAGGAGCGGGCGGCACTGGACCGCTCGCCAGGTGCTCGACACGATTTCGAATTCCGTTTACGTCGGCCAGTTCGGCGCCGGGAGGCTCGGCGACCATGACACGATCATGTCAGAATGTTTTTGCGTCCCAACCACCGGAGCAAGGATGGCAAAGCGCATACCTATTGGTCGCTGGTGGAAACGGTACGCACAGCGGACGGTCCGCGCC